>Ga0307928_10000168_pt1 | contig 43556 bp, 41 predicted proteins | sample AceLakmetagen232_FD_201815 | JGI IMG/M metagenome (GOLD analysis project Ga0307928, IMG submission 201815) | Saline water microbial communities from Ace Lake, Antarctica - #232 | ecosystem: Environmental > Aquatic > Non-marine Saline and Alkaline > Saline | place: Antarctica: Ace Lake...
AAATCTTATAAAATAGAAAGAGATATTGTTTACAAAATGTTTAAAGCAATAGATTCTTTGTACTCATATCAAAAGCTTTTATATATTACTAAAGTTGATAATAATATTAAATTTTATCACTATTCTAAAGGCTTGTTGTTAGAAAAAAATCCAAAAATAACAGAGTATAGTGAAACTCTTATAGAAGATTTACTTAAAACTGAGATAATTAATGAGTTGTATGTCTATGATGATTTGATTCAATATAAGAAATCTGTCTATAAAACCGTTGAAACACAATATATCTTTGTTAATGGTATCAAAAGAGATGATTCTTTTGATTATTTCTGCGCATATTCAAAAGACAAAGGTAATTTTGATTTTCAACAAAAGCTTGTATTAATAGCTCATCAAATTATTAAAAAGGAAATACAAGATTTTGATAAATCAAATAAAACGATTAATAGTTTCGAGAATTATAAAAATCTATTTGATGTTAGCAATTTTGGCTTACTCAAAATTAAAAAAGGTATTATTAATTTATTAAATGATAATGCAAAAAGACTATTACAAACAACTGCTGATTATTTATCTTTTGAGGATTTTCAACATGGACTAAAGAAAAAGGTCTTTTTGGATGATTTATTATATACTACCAAACTAGATGTAATATATAAAAACCATCAATTAAAGCTATATATATCACAAGATAACTTTACTATATATGTAATTATGAAAGAAGAAACAGTTAATAATAGGGTTGAATCTGTAAATAACTTTTTAGATTTACCAAACGAAAACAAATTAATTGAAGATTTGACTAACATCTCAGCGAAGACTATATTATTACTGGATATACGTAACTATATAAACTTTTTTAAAGATTACAATTATAATGCTTACCAAGAACTATTGAGCAATTTTATTACTACGCTTAAAACACTGTCTAGAGCTTATTACGAAGGCGTTTATTTGGAATCATTCAATGATATCTATCTTGTACTAAAAACAACTGATAAGAGAGTTATTAACCGTATTAGAGAAACTATCTATAAACTAGATACATCATTTGACATAAGAATATCATTAATTCAAGTAAATCATAACTTAGATTATAGTAAACTAATAAAGCTTAGATACCTAAATTCTTTAACAACTAAAGAAAATCCATTTATTTTAGATAGTAAGAATTTTAGATATAATCTAGAATTAGCTAAAACACTTAGAATCAACATTAATAATTTGATAGCTAAGAAGGAAATACCTCTTAACTATCAAGCCTTAGGAAATTGGAAACAAGAGGAAATTGATATTTTAAGAGTTATGATTTCTGATAAAGCACTTTTAGGTGAACACAACACATTAAATAGAGTACTAAAATCATCAGGTTTAGAAATAGAATGGGATAATTTAATAGTTAACTCGTTACTTAAAGAACTTAAATCAAGTAATTATGACAAATCAATTCTTATCGAGTTATCAAGTAAAACATTTGGAGATATTAAAGCATTGAAAAAGATTATTAAAAAAGTTGAAAATCCTATTTTAATGGTCAAATCATATATATTTAAACTGAAATTAGACGAAAACATTGATCTAAGTAAGTTATATTCAAGCTTTGAATTATTAAAAGCAAGAGATATTGGTATATGTTTATATAACTTTAATAGTCATTTCAATCTTATGGATTTTAGTGTATTTGAATATATAAATTACTTGGAAATAGACATACTAGATTTAGAAAATAAATACTATAAAGTATTTTTGAATACATTAAAAAATAATCAAATAACGTATATTTTAAATCACAGAACCAATACAGTCACTAAATCAATTTTAGAAAAATATGGCATTGTGTATTTAGATGGATCAATGTATCCAAAATATGAAAACGTTAACGGTCTTTTATAGGGTATAAACACACCTATATCTGCTATAATAAGTATATACAGGAGTTGAGAACATATGAATAAGAACTGGTGGAAGTCTGCTATTATATATCAGGTTACTTTAAGTAGCTTTTTTGATGGTAATAGCGATGGTATCGGAGATTTTATAGGATTAAAACAAAAATTAAGTTATATAAAAAAACTTGGAGCTAACGTTATCTGGATATCACCACATTATTCATCACCAATGGATGACAATGGTTATGATGTTTCTGATTTTCATCAAGTAAATCAAGATTACGGAACAATAGAAGATTTTAAGAATTTTATTAATGAAGCTCATAATCTTGATATTAAAGTTATTTCTGACTTAGTATTAAATCATACATCTGATGAACATGAGTGGTTTAAGAAAGCTTGTGATCCAACAGATGTAGATTATAAAAAATATCATGAATACTACATTTGGCAAAAGCCAAAATACGATAACGGTAAAAAAATTAGACCAACAAGATGGTTAAGTTGGTTTGGCGGACCCACATGGGACTATATTGATGCATGTGATGAATACTATCTTCACATTTTTTCAAAAAAGATGCCAGATTTGAATTGGAGGAATAAAGAGTTAAGAGAAGAAATGAAAGATATTATTAGATACTGGGTTAATCTAGGAATTGATGGTTTCAGAGTAGATGCTGCTAATCACTTAGAAAAGAACTGGGACTTTACTGATGGTTACCCTGGATATGAAAATTTCTCATCTTTACCTAGACATCATGAATATATCAAAGAACTAAGTGAAGAATTATTTATACCTAATAATCTATTATCAATTGGTGAATCTGGTGCTGCAACAAAAGAACAAGCACTCAAGTATGTAGGCTTTGATTCAAATGAGTTTAATTTGTTAATTCATTTTGGCCATGTTTGGGCTGATACAAATTGGGATGAACCAATTTATCAAGGAAAATGGAGTAAAGGTAAACTAAGAGTAAATGAAATCAAAAAGTCATTTCAACATTGGTATGACATTGTAGAAGGTAAAGGGTGGAATTTAATCTATTGGCATAATCATGACCATCCAAGAATCGTAAGCCATTATGGTAATGATTCAAAAGAATACCGTGAGATATCCGCTAAGATGCTAGCTATAGCTTTGTATTTCATGCCAGGAACATCTATAACTTACCAAGGTGAAGAAATAGGTATGACTAACTTGTTGTACAATGACATTAATGATTTTCGAGATGTTGAAGTATTCACTGAATACAAAAACTTCTTAGAAAGAGGTTCAACAGTTGAAGGCGCACTACAAGCTTTAAGAGATCGTTCAAGAGATAATGCAAGAAGTCCAATGCAATGGACAAGTGGAACGTATGCTGGTTTTAGTAATACTAAGCCATTTATGAAAGTAAATTTTAACTATAAAGACATAAACGTAGAAAAAGATTTAATGAAAGATAATTCAGTTTTGGATACCTATAAATTCATCCTAAACCAAAGAAAAGCTGATGCAAATAACATTAGTTATGGGTCTTTAAAATTCATTGACATTGATAGCCAAGAAAACTTTGTTTATAGAAATATTGGTGCTGATAAAGAACATCTGGTAATAGCTAATTTTACTGGCAAAACAATTGAAGTAAATTTGCCAAACATAGCGATTTCAGACTATCAATATTTTTTCAGTAATTCTAACATAAAGAAACTAAAAAACACATTTAGTCTTGAACCTTATGAAGCATATGTATATATAAGAAATATCTAAGCGGAGTTTATTCTTCGTTTAGTTTTTTATTGGGAGATATAATCCTTTAATAATTATTATAACTGTGATAAAATATTAGTAATTGAGAGTTGGGTGATGAATTATGAGAAGGTCTGAATTTCGTGAGAAAATCGTAATGTTACTATATATTAAAGCACTAGAAGGCGACATGGATAAGTCTGAGTATTCTAAAGAACTTGTAAATAGATACCAAGAAATTTTAGAAAAACAAGATGATATAAATAAAGTTATTAAAGAAAACTTAGTTGGCTATACTATTGACCGTTTAAATTTAGTTGATAAAGCTATAATACAAAATGCTGTTTATGAAATGCTGTTTACAAAGTTACCTAAAGAGATATCAATAAATGAAGCAATAAATTTAACTAAGAAATATTCTAATTTAGATGACGATGCAGCAAAACGCTTTAACAATAAATTGTTAGATAACATTAAGAATACATTGGAAAAATAATGGAAAGAAAATATTTAACAGTTACGGCTTTAAATCGTTATCTTAAGTACAAATTTGATAATGATATAAACCTACAAAAGATATTGTTAAAGGCTGAGATTTCTAATTTTAAACGCCATAGCCGTGGACATCTATACTTAACTCTTAAAGATGATAAATCAGAAATTAGTTCAGTTATGTTTTTAGGTAATACATCTTCACTTAACTTTTTACCAAAAAATGGAGATAAAGTGATAGTAGAAGGACATATTTCTATCTATGAAGTTAGAGGGACATATCAAATATACATTAAGAAAATGAGTTTAGATGGTATAGGTGATTTGTACCTGGCTTATGAAAGATTAAAAGAAGAATTAGAAAAATTAGGCATGTTTAAGGATGATCATAAATTACCAATTCCAAAATTTCCTAGGACTGTTGGTGTAATTACATCCCCGACAGGCGCAGCTGTTAGAGATGTTATCAATGTAATTAGTATTAGATATCCTCTTGCTAAAATTATTGTTTATCCAGCGCTAGTACAAGGGCCAGATGCCAAAGCATCTATAGTCAATCAAATTGAAGCCGCTAACCAAGATAAATTAGTTGATGTTTTAATTGTTGGCCGAGGCGGAGGTTCTATAGAGGATTTGTGGGCATTTAATGAAGAAATGGTAGCTAGAGCTATCTATAAATCAACGATACCTATCATCTCAGCTGTAGGACATGAAACAGACTTTACAATTGCTGATTTTGTTAGTGATATGAGAGCTTCGACCCCTTCACACGCAGCTGAATTGTGTGTTCCTAGTCAAAAAGATATTGTTAAACTTTTAGCTAATTACAAAGATAGATTAAGGGTTTCTTTATCATTGAAAAATGAGTTTAACTATAAACACTTTAAGCAAGTAATTAGTAGTAATGTTTTTAAAAATCCTGAAAAGGTTTTTGAAAATACAAAGCTTAAATTATTGTACCTAGAAGACAAATTAAACGCATATAAACCTAAAAAACAGATAGAACACTATCAAGAAAATATAGTATCCTATACTAGCCGTTTAAACCAAAAAATAGGTAATGTCATTACAGCTTATTCAAAGGATTTTATCAGTTTAACGGAAAAGCTAGAGCTAGTTAATCCATTAGCGATAATGAAAAAAGGATACACTGTTGTGAAACAAGATAAAAACATAAAGAAATCAGTAAAAGATATAGATCAATCTAAACCTTTAGAGATAAATTTTCATGATGGGGCATTAGATTGTCAAGTTATTGAGGTGAAATAATGAGTAATAAAACATTTGAAGAAAAAATGGATATATTAGAAAAATTAGTAAAACAACTTGAATCAGGAAACAATACTCTTGATGAATCAGTTAAACTATATCAAGAAGGTATTTCTTTGGCTAAAGAGTGCCATCAAGAACTTCAAACCGCAGAAAAGACTATAGTTAGTCTAAAAACTGAAACAGGTTTAGAAGACTTTTCAAAATAGTTTGGTGATAATATGAATTTGCTAGAGATAAAAGATCCTAAATTTCTAAAAGATATGAATATAGATGAACTAAACGAATTAGCTAAAGAAATTCGTTCTTTTATCATTGAAAAGGTTTCTAAATCAGGAGGCCATCTATCATCTAACTTAGGCGTTGTTGAAATTGTCATTGCATTACATAAAGTATTTGACTCTCCAAATGATAGATTTATATTCGATGTAGGTCATCAAAGCTATGTTCATAAGATATTAACAGGAAGAGCAAAAGACTTTGATACATTAAGGCAATACAAAGGCCTTAGTGGATATCAAAAACGTAGCGAATCCGTTCACGATGTATGGGAAGCTGGCCATTCATCTACAGCTATGGCTGCGTTAGCGGGATTTTGTTTAGCTGATAAGGAAAATAACAAGAATAACAAAAATATAGCTATTGTTGGTGATGGATCTTTAAATTCAGGTTTATCCTATGAAGCTCTTAATTACCTAGGACATCATAAAGGTAATCCACCAATTATTATTCTAAATGACAATGAAATGAGTATATCAAAGAATGTTGGTGCATTCAGCAAAATACTTACGTCACTTAGATCATCAAAAATGTATGTGAGAACAGCATCATCAAAAAGAAGATTTCCTAAGTTTGTATACAATTGGAAAGTTAGACTTAGTAATATGTTAAGAGGATATGCTGGTAATATTACTCTATTTGATGAAATGGGATTATCATACTATGGACCTGTTGATGGACATGATATAAAAACTTTAATTAAATTCCTAAATATAGCTAAGAAAAGAAATAAGCCTATAGTAATTCATGTTATAACTAAAAAAGGTAAGGGATATCTTAAAGCTGAAGAAGATAAAATAGGTGCTTGGCACGGTGTTCCTAAATTTAATATAGAAACTGGAGAATTTTTAAACAAAAAAGAAGAAAACATGGCTTCTTGGAGTAATATTATTAGTAGACTTCTTGAAGAACATGTGAAAGAAAACAATAAATTCAAAGTAATAGTTCCAGCTATGATCTATGGTTCTGGCCTAGTTGATTTTAGTAAAAACCATCCAGATAATATTTTAGACGTTGGAATCTGCGAGTCATTTGCAGTTTGTTTTTCAGCTGCCTTAGCATTGAATGACATAGAAATATTTATGCCAATCTATTCATCATTTTTACAAAGAGCATATGATCAACTATCTCATGATCTTGCAAGACAAGACATTAAAATTGTTATTGGTATAGATAGAGCAGGTATTGTAGGCGCTGATGGTGAAACACATCAAGGAATCTACGATATCGCTTATTTAAGACATATTCCAAATATCGAGATAGTTCAACCTTCTAATATGTTAGAAGCTAAACAATTGTTTAACTATGCTTTCAAGTATGCGAAACACACAGTTGCTATAAGGTATTCTAAAGGTGAATCTGAACTAGTTAATGTAAAAGATTTTAAAACTATTGATAAGCCTGTTTGGCTTGAATATAATAACTTAGCTGATGTTAACTTAGTAGCGTATGGTGAAACGTTCGCAAACCTTAAAAAACAAATAGACCACTTAAAATTACCTATTAATCTTTACAATGCATTATTTATAAAACCAATGGATTTAAAAATGGTTACTAAACTATTAAAATCCGGTAAAATGACATATGTTGTTGAAGATTCAATTAAAACATCTGGTTTAGGATCTGCCATATTAGAATATGCAGCTGATAATAGTCTTTTAAACAATAATATTAAGATTATAGGGTTACCGGATGAATTTATTGAACACGGGGACATCTTAAGTATTAAAAAGCAATATGGTTTAGATGTTGATTCGATAATAAAACAAATTTTAAATAAATAACGAGGTGAGACTTTGTTAAAACACTTGCACATTCAAAATTACGCAATTATTGATGATTTACAGTTGGATTTTTATGAAGGTATGACTGTATTAACAGGAGAAACCGGTGCTGGAAAAAGCATCATTGTTGATGCTATTTCTTTATTACTTGGTGACCGAGCATCAAAAGAAATGATATCATCAAAATCAAAAACCGCCACTGTAACTGGCGTTTTTTCTTTATCCGAAGATAGCTTAAAGAAAGTTCTTAAGTTTAATAATATAGATTATGAAGACTTGATAGTAATTGAAAGAACAATATCTATTGAAAACAGAAATATTGTTAAAATCAATAAACAAATGTCATCTATAAAAGTTTTAAAAGAACTAGCTATTCATTTAGCAGACATTCATTCACAATTTGACACAAACAGACTGATTAACCCAGATAACTACCTTTCGTTGGTAGATAACTTTCGTAAAGAAAAGACAACTAACTATTTGCGTAGTTACAATGTAGCTTTTGAAGAATATAAAGCAAGTCTAAATAACTATAAGGTATTAATGAAAGAAAAAGAGAGTACACTAAAACAATTAGACCTATATAGCTATCAATTAAAAGAATTAGTAGAACTTGATTTAAAATTGAATGAAGAAACAGAACTTACTGAACAGATAAATCTTCTCGAAAACATAGATAAAATTAATACTGTCCTTGAAAGATTCAATGCTTTAGTTACGGAAACTAGAGTATCAGAGAACATCTATGAATTAAAAAACGATATCGAAAGCATTCAAGACACATCACAAGATTTTAATCTATTAAGCAAAAGATTAAATGATGTTTACTTTGAGTTTGATGATATTCATCAAACGCTTAGAGATAAATTGAATTCACTTGATTATAACCAAAATGATTTTGATAATATGATAAATAGATTAAACGATATAGATAAATTTAAAAGGAAATATCAGAAATCAACGGAAGAATTAAATGAATACAAGGCTTTTTTAGAGAAACAAGTAGATAAAGTAGAAAATTTTGATGATCTTATTAATGATTTACATGATGACCTTCTTGATAAATTTGCCAATCTTAATTTAGAAACTAATAAACTAAGCTCTTTCAGAAAAGATGTAGCTAAAAAAATCACAAAGGAAATAATAGAAACCCTTCATGATTTAGTTATTAAAAATGCGAAATTTGAAATAAGGTTCTTTGACTTAATACCAAATGATGAGTTTGATCTATCTGTTTTCACAGAACAAGGTACAGATAGAATAGATTTTTACATCACAACTAATAAAGGTGAACCATTAAAACAACTATCTAAAACCGCTTCAGGCGGTGAAATGAGTAGGGTTATGCTAGCATTTAAAGCTATATTTGTTAGAAGTAACCAAATTTCAACAATAATCTTTGATGAAATTGATACAGGAATTTCTGGTTTCATTGCTAAACAAATAGCTAATAAGATTCGAGAAATATCAGAAATATGCCAAGTTATATCAATTACTCATATACCTCAAGTTGTGGCTACAGGTACACATCATATATGCGTGAGAAAGAAATCATTAAAAGATAGTACAGAAACTAAAGTTATGTATTTAGATTACAATGAAAGAGTAGAAGAAATAGCAAAAATGATTTCGGCTGGTAAAGTAACACAAGCTTCAATAGAGAGTGCGAAAGAATTGTTAATATCAGACTAAAAAAAAGACGCGAATTTGCGTCTTTTTTTCATTTCTTAAATTTTTTTTAGTTAAAAGAATTAAGAATTCCATATACAGCTGCGATTAACATCCCTAAGAACATCCCAATCGCTAAGATAAGAATAATAACTCTACCAACTCTACTTTTAGTAGGGTTGAAAGCTTTAATATCTCTTTCTTGTTTAACTTCAGGTACTGCTTTTCTCTTTTTACTATTTGGCATAAGATTTCACCTCTGATTTTGTTTAATTACTCAATATATTATATACGAAAACCCATAAAAAATAAAGGAAAATTTAAAGGTTAATGTTTTTTTAAGAATTCAATGACTTCTTTCGTTAAATAATTTGGCGTTGAAGCGCCAGAAGACACGGAAACTGACTCAACATTTTTTAAATCCGATTCTAAAATATCATGAACCGATTGTATCAATTTTGTTTTTGTATTAGTAAAGTTTTCACTGATGTAAACCAAGTTCTTAGAATTATTGCTTCTTGGATCACCGACAATATAGCAAAGATCAATACCTTTATTGTAATTTATGATAGCTGATTGTCTTAATCGAGTAGCATTACAGATTTCTTCTGAAACATAGGTTTTTGGATAAATATCGATTATCTTATTTATGATATCTTTAATTTCAATCGTACTGAAAGTAGTTTGATTAGTAACAAATATTGGTTTTTTTATATCTTTTGGTATATCATCTATTTTCTCAATAAGATTGACAGAATCAGTAAGACTGATAGCAGCATTTGCTTCCGGATGATTTTTTTTACCAATGTAAAAGATATGGTATCCTAATTTAGAATACTCTGTGATTAGTTTAAACGTCTTTTCAACATCTTCACAAGTAGCATCAACATAATCGATACCTTTTTCAATTAATCTCTTTTTTACTAAAGGATTTGTTCCATGCGCAGATAGAATAACAGTACCATCATTTATATCATCAACTAATTCAAGTCTGGTCTTTTTTGTATCATCTAAGGTAATAACCCCTAGTTGTGATAATTCATCAACAACGTACCGATTATGAACAATGTATCCTAGAACGTAAATTGGTTTAGTAGTGGTAGTAGAATTAATTGCTTCTTTAACCGCTTTTATAGCCTTATTTACGCCTTTACAAAATCCTCTTGGCGTAATACTTATAACTTTCATAACTTGGGCTCCTTTTGTTTTACTTTTTACTATATATATTATATAATAGGTATGAAAATTTTACAAAAGAATTTAATAATGATTACAAAAAGGATTTGACTATGAAAACATTTAAAAAAGATTATATCAACAAAGCTTTGAAGGAATTAAAATTTAATGAACTAACGGATGTACAAAAAAAAGTCATTCCGTTTTTAGAGAAAAAAAGAGATATTATAGTAGAAGCAAACACTGGGACAGGAAAAACCCATGCTTTTTTATTACCAATATTTGAATCTTTAGATGAAGAGTCTCATGAAGTACAAGCAGTGATTTTAGCACCAACTAGAGAATTAGCTAAGCAAATTCAAGATTTCGCTATGGGTATTGCTGTTCACTCAAAAAAACCTATTACAATTGATTTGTATGTTGGTGGTGTAGATAAAAAAGACATTCTTCATAGGATTAAGAAAAGAATGCCACAAATCGTTATAGGAACACCGGGAAGAATTATTGATCTAGTTGTTAAAGAAAACGTATTAAAAGTTCATACAGCTAAGTATTTTATTATTGATGAAGCTGATATGACTTTAGATAAAAACTTTATTGAAGAGATGTCTCCTATATTAGACGTTTTAAATAAAACCGCAGTAAAAGCGGTATTTTCAGCGACTATACCTCAGTACTTAAGACCTTTCCTAAGAAAATACCTTGAAAATCCAGAAACAATTAATGTTCATCCTCAAGATGTATCTTCTTTAAACATTAAACATTTTTTCATTAAAACTAGAGAACAAAAACGATTTAATACATTACAAAAAATGATTCAAACAATTAATCCTTACTTAGCAATAATTTTCTGTAACACAAAAGAATCTAGTGAAGAAGTATTTGCTTGGATGAAAGAACAAAAAAAATCTGTAGTATTAATTCATGGTGGATTAGAGTACCGTAAGAGAAAACAGTTGATGAAAAGAATCGATAAGCTTGAATTCCAATACATTGTTGCAACTGACATTATCAGTAGAGGAATCGATATTGTTGGAATCAGTCATATTATTAACTACGAATTACCTAAAAACATCGAGTTCTACATACATAGAACCGGAAGAACCGGAAGAGTAGATTTTGATGGTATGGCATTATCTCTATACGAATTTAGTGATAATAGCTATGTGGATAGACTAGAGAAAAAGGGTATTAAATCTAAATATAAAGATATTGTTAATAACGAGTTGGTTGATGCTGTTGTTAGAAACCAAAGAAAAAACAGAGAAAGAAAAGAAAACCAATTAGATAGAGATGCTAAATTAATAGTTAGAAAGCCAAAAAAAGTAAAACCAGGATATAAAAAGAAAAACAAAGAAAGACTAGAAAAAGAAATTAAGAAGATGGCTAGAAAGAGAAGATAGACATGATAAATGTTGTTTTATATCAACCAGAAATTCCTCAAAATACAGGAAATATAATGAGAACCTGTGCAGGGACAAATGTTAGATTACATCTAATAAAACCTTTAGGATTTAAATTAGATCCTAAATATGTCAAAAGAGCTGCAGTCAATTACTTAGAAAATGTAGATTATGTAGTCTATGACAGCTATGAAGACTTTCTTAGCAACAATTCAGGCAGGTTCGTGTTCCTAACTAGATATGGTAAAAAAACGCCTAGAGAGTTCGATTTTTCAAAGAAAGAAGAAAATCTTTTCTTAGTTTTTGGTAAAGAATCAACAGGCATTCCTAAAAGTATTCTAAGAGAACATTTAGATGATTGTGTTAGAATACCTACAAACGATCAAATTAGAAGTTTAAATTTATCTAATTGTGTTAGTATTATGGTTTTTGAAGCTTTGGCGCAACAAGATTATCCGAATCTATCAAAAACTGAGCCAGAAACCCTTAAGGGCGCTGATTGGTTATTAAAAGAGTAGAGGTTAATATGAAAATAGGAGATAAAATAGTTTTACACAGTTATAAACATGATAAATCATTACATCGTGTTTGGAAGAACGAGTTTGTCTTAGAAAACAACGATGAAATGATTATAGTTGCAAATAAAAAAACTAGAGTCGTGGAAGATAATGGAAGATTTTGGTACACCAAAGAACCTTCTGTATCATTCTTCTATAAAAAGCGCTGGTTTAATATCATCGGTATTCTTAAAAAGGATGATTTATGTTTTTACTGCAATATAGCAAGTCCAATATTATATGATGATGAAGCACTTAAATATATTGATTACGATTTAGATATTAAAGTTGAAAGTGATTTTTCATTCAATATATTGGATATGAATGAATACAACCGCAATCAAAAAAGAATGAATTATTCAGAGGATATCAAAAAAATATTAATTCAGGAAATGAATGAATTGAAAGAAAAAGTCATAAACCGTGAATTACCATTCAATAAAGAATATGTTTTTGAATGGTATAATAAGTTTTTAAAATTAGAAGTAAAAGTATAATTTTAAGAAACCCAAAAATTATTAGAAGATATCTTTAACACTGATGAAGATGTTGGGTATGTTGGTGAATTCGCTATTGGCGTAAAATCAAACCAAAGCCTATGATGGGGGATAAATTTACTTTGACATGTGCTAATTAGAAAAAATGATATGTTTGCTATTGATGAATTAAAAACACTTAATTCTTAAAAAAATAATATTAACTAGAAGAGATTAATTTTTGAAATTAATCTCTTTTTATGTTATAATTGTTGAAATAAGGGCGTGAGACTATGGAACTAATTTATAGGGTTAAAAAACCAGAAACGATTTCAAGATTTATGCATGAAAATAATATTCCACCTAAAATTTTGGAAATTGAAGATAACAAACAAAAAATAACTGTAAACAATAAAATGAAAGCTAAAAAAAATACAATTAAAAAAGGTGAAAAGATACATTTTTTCATTAAAGATGAGGTAAGAGATCCTAGAATTCAATCTGAAGATGTAAATTTAGAAATAGTTTATGAAGATCCTTATCTGTTAATAGTAAATAAACCAAACAATGTACAAATGATGATATCTAAATCTCATCCACATGGTACATTAGCAAATGCAGTAAATAATTATTATGAAAAAAATGATATAAACGCTAAAATACATTATGTAACTAAGCTTGATAGAGAAGCATCAGGTCTTATAGTAATAGCTAAGCATAAATTTATTAAATATTTACTTAGCAACGAAAATTCAATTACTTATTATATGAAAGTCATCCTAAATGGTGTATTAGAACTAAAAGAAAGTTATATTCCATTACCAATTTCAAGGGTTGAAGGTTCTATCTTAAGAGAAGTTGCTGAAAAAGGTGATGAATGCACAACTAACTATAAGGTATTAGATGAATTTAATAATCATTCATTAGTAGAAGTTTGGATTAAAGACAAACTAGCACATCAAATCAGAGTTCATTTTTCATATTTCTTTGCGCCTGTTGTAGGTGACAAATTGTATAGTGATGAAACTGATGAAGAATTAATGATGTATTGTTACAAATTAAACTTCAAGAATCCTATTACTGAAGAAGGTATTCGCTTAGAATTAATTGAACCAAAACATTTTAAGGAATTCTTGAAGAAAAAATAGGGAGGTATTTATGAAAAAAATAGCTGTCTTACTAATACTTTTTATCACAACTTACTTAATAGGTTGTGATTTTTTGTCTAATACTGACCCAGAACCTACTAATTCAACAACAAATTCTACAGAGGGTGTAACTTTAGAAACAAATCCTTATATAAATTCTGACCCCAATACAGATGATGTTGAATTTGATATTTTGTTTGATGATTCAATCTATAAAAAGTTTACAATATATTTTTCTGAAGATAATTTTATAAAATTAATTGACGATATGGAAAATTACAATGATCAATGGGGGAATTATCGCGATAATACTATTCAGGAAGTTGATATTCTCTATGAAGATGGAGAAGGTAATATCATGGAACTTAATGAGGTTGGGTTTAGAACTAAAGGTAATATTTTTTCTAGAGTTTTACCTGCTATTGTTGAAGAAGGAGAAATCCAATACTTTCAACAAACTTCATTCCAATTAGAATTTAATGAAACTTTCAATTATGTTGAAAATTCTACAGAATATAAATTTTTAAAAAGCAGAGAATACTTTGATTTAGAACAACTTAACTTCAAACATATTCGCAGTGGCGACTTTGCTGTTGTCACAGAATCAATTGCTTATGACATGTTTAGAGATGCTGGAGTAATAACAGCCAATACGTCATACGCTATCATATATTTTGATATTGAAGGATTAGTAGTTCCTTATGGAATCTTTATGTTACAAGAACCAATGGACGATGTATTCGCAGAAAGATACTTTGGAAAAAATGATGACTCAAGCATTGGTGATATTTACAAATGTACTTGGCAAGATAAAGGCCCAGCTACTTTAGAAGACAACTATAATAATTCAGCTCTAGGGGTATCTGATTACAATGAGGGGTATCGTAGAACTTACGCGAAAAAAACAAATAAAATCAATGATGATTTTACAAGTTTTACAGATTTTATAGATGTAGCTAACACTTCTTTACTAGGTGATTATTACAATACTATTAGCAATTATTTAATGGTTGATAATTTCGCCAAAGCTAGCGCTTTACATTTTCTTATAGGTTCACCTGATGATTACCGTTCTAACGCGAATAATTACTATATGTTTTTTAACGAAGGTGAAGCGTATTATATTCCATTCGATTTTGATAATGCATTGGGATATGGATGGAATCCATATGAAGATTTTGGCTTAGATTTAAGTATAGACACAGTAAATACATCCAATGGAATAGATCCTAGTTCATTGGTTATAATATATAATTTATTAGAGACTGAAACATTTAGAGATATGTATAATGGGTACTTAGATATATATACCCAAAGCAATGGTATTTTTAACTACCAAAAAGCAGTAACTGAATATAATTTAGTATATAACTTGTACTATTTTGAAATTACCTCCAACAAAGATTTTTTAGGGCTTACTTATTTTGATATAGAATCTCGATGGGATACTAATTTATCATTAGAATATTATATGGAGAGTAAGATCACAGAAGTAAGAGTTCAACTAAGTAATGCAGGAATAATATGAGATTAGTTTTGAAACGAGTCTTATTACTATCTCTATTATGTATATCAATTGTAGGAGTAACAGTTTATAGTTATTACCATGATAATGGAAATGACTTTACTAAATATATGAATATAAGAGACCAATCAGATGATTATGATCGTCTTTTTGATAATTATAACTTCAAATCATTTACGATTAGTTTTGAAGAAGAAGTATTTACAGAAATGACTGAAAATATGCAAGAACATTTTGACGAGTATGGTGATTATATCGATAACACTATGTATCCTATAAACCTTACATATAGAGATTCTGAAACAGAATTTACAGTTTATGAAATAGGGTTTAGAACAAAGAGTACAACATCAAGAAACCTTTTAAGAACAGTTGATTGGCAAGGCAGAGACGTATATCATCAAACAACATTCCAATTACAATTTAATGAGACTTTTGAATATACAGATGGTAGTAATCTAGAAAACATTCTTAAAACTCGAGAAGTATTTAATTTAGAACAACTAAACTTTGAATATTCTCAAATATATCAAAGTGATTACGATGAAACAATGATTTCAGAAGCTTATACCCATTACTTATACGATCAAGCTGATATTTTAGTAGCTAATGCAAGTTATGGGGTTGTGTACTTACAAATTGGAGATACAATTGTCAATTACGGATTCTTTACAATTATCGAACCAATTGATTCGGAATTTGTTAAAAATAACTTTGATAGTAACTTGGCATTAGAATATGGAGACCTATATAAAGTAACGGATGTATTAGGTGAAGGAATTCTAGACTTAGATTATGAAGATTTGGTTGGAATAAATTTAGATGATATAAGATATACCTATTCTCTTAGAAATAACACATTAGATAATACAAGAAGAACTCATAATAATTTTGTCAGTTTTATTGAAAATATCAATGATTTAGAGTATTTCAAAGAAAATTATGAAGATATCCTAGACTATGATATGTTCGCGAGGTATTTGGCGATTAGTTTTTTAGTAGGAAATACAGATGATATAAGGTTTAATCATAACAACTTTTACTTATACTTTGACATATACACAAATAAAATGTCATTTATACCTTTTGACTTAGACAATACGTTAGGTTTTGGAAAACATTTAGACTTAAGTGGTAATTTCGGTGTAGATTATTCAATTTATTATATTACTGAAAATCCGAACACATTAGTAGCGGCTTTCTTTGAAGTTGATGAATTAGTTGAATTATATGATACCTATTTGAATCAATTTATAGATGATATATTTATATACTCAGATTTTTTAACGATGTATAATGCATCAAAAGATATATATGAGTTAATACTTGTTGATGAATTCCATTTAGGCAATAAAACCTTTGATTTAAGAAACATTGAATGGTATTTCACAGAAAAAACTACAAATGTACTTAATAAATTACAATAAAAAAAGGCTGAATCTTCAGCCTTTTTCTTTTCTAACTTACTACACCAATAATTTGGTCCATAACATCTGGGAAAAAACTAGATACTACAACAAATGCAAGAATTATGAAGTAAATCAAAGCGATAAGTTTTTTTCCTGATACTAATTCTAATCCAGCTAAACCTGCTAAAACATATACTGCATAGATTTGAATAATTCGAATAATATCTCCAATTTCAGCTGTCATAAATCCAAAATCTACCATTGCATCTAATTGAATAAACGCAAATACTAAAATTGTTATTAAACCAGCTAGTTGTCCTAAACCACTGTAAAACTTTTTCATAATGCTAAATCCTCCTTTGTTTTTATTTTATATAATTAATTAATAATTTTAAAGTATTGATTAACGCGTCTTTATGTGTTCTTTCCATACCGTGTGATGCATGGACTCCAGGACCTATAAGCGCACCTTTTAAATCATTTCCAGCTCTAAGAGCTGCGGATACATCTGATCCATAGAATGGATAAATGTCAGTTGCGTAATCAATCTTGTTATCTTTTGATATTTTAACTAGTTTTGAAATCATTTCGTAATTGTAAGGCCCAGATGAATCTTTACAACAAATAGAAACTTGATTTTCAGTACAAGATAAATCATCGCCAATACAACCCATATCTACAGCTATAATTTCATCAACAACAGGAATATTAGCTGCGCCATGGCCAACCTCTTCATATGTACTTATGATAATCTTAAGGTTTTGTCTTGGTGTTAACTTGTTATCTTTAAGATATTTTAATAATCCAAATAGGATTGATACAGAGATTTTATCATCTAGGAAGCGGCTTTTAATAAAACCAGACTTAGTTATAGTTGTTTTTGGATCAAAGAAGACAAAGTCTCCAGGAGCGATTCCTAGTTTTAATGTATCTTTCTTTGATTTAACTAATTCATCAATTCTAATTTCCATGTTTTCCGGATTTCTAGCTTTGGTAGTTGAATCTTTATAGACATGAACTGCAGGAGAAGTAGAGAGGAACGTTCCAGTATAGGTTAAATCATCTCTCGTTCTTATTTGGCAGTATTCTCCATCGAGAGTAGGCCAAATAGGGCCACCTATTGGTGTGAATTTAAGAGTTCCACTTTCCGTAATACTTCTGACCATAGCGCCTAATGTATCAACATGACCACTTAGTCCTAATACAAAGTTTTCTTTACCAGGAACAGTAATAATCAGATTTCCCTTCTTTGAATGTTCCGTTAAATAACCAAGTTTTTTAGCTTCGGTATCTACATATTCAATTACATCTTTTGTGTATCCGCTTGGAGAAGGGATACTAAGTATTTTCTTAGCAAATTCTAAGATATATTCTATATATTCTTTCATTTTTATCACCTAAAATAATTATATCATATCTTTAGAGTTTGCAAATGCTATAATTGCTTTTAATTATTTTTTTTTGTGTTAAAATGTTTATAGAAGGGTGTGATTCTATGGTTATCGTCTTCGGTGGGGCATTTAACCCTCCTACTATAGCGCATAAAGAGATATATTCTCATATTAAAAAACACGTAGATTTCGATAAGTTTATTTACTTACCTGTATCAAACCTATATACGAAATCTTCTTTAATTCCGAATGTACATAGGCTTAATATGCTTGAGCTAATGGTTAGCGATATGGATAATGCTTATGTATCAGATTTAGAAACTCTAGATTCGGATTTTATGGGAACATATAACAGTCTACTGAGATTACAAGAGAAGTACAATGATGTAATAGGATTTGTTATCGGAGCTGATAACCTAAATAGCATTCATAATTGGAAGAATGCGGCTAGTTTATTGTCTGAATTCAAATTTATTGTTATTAGTCGAGGTAAGGTAGATATAAAGGCTTACTTAAAAAACGATAAAATCCTTGCAAAATATAAAGAAAACTTTATAATATTACCTGGATTTGATATGAATATATCATCAACTATTTTTAGAGAAACTTTCGAACCAAGTTATGTTCCTGAAAAAGTTTTTGAATATATTATGACACACGAATTATATTGAGGGATGAGATATTATGAATAATGGATTTTTAAAGATTTGCTTAATTTCACCTAAATTAGAGGTTGGAAACCCAAAATTTAATGTTAAAGAAATGTTAAAAGCTATTAAGAATAATAGAAGTCAAATCGCAGTTTTTCCGGAACTTGGAATAACTGGTTATTCTTGTGGAGATTTATTTTTTCAAAAAAGTATATTTGATGATACTTTGAATGAATTACAATATTTATTAAGTAATAACCCTTACGAAGGTGTCATTATTTTAGGTGCACCTTTAACTATTGAAGAAATGGTTTTGAATTGTGCAGTTGTTATTCAAGGTAAAAAGATTTTAGGTGTTGTTCCTAAATTTTATTTACCTAATACAAAAGAATACTATGAAAAGCGCTGGTTTAAGAGTGGCTTTGATGTAGTTGATCACATAAAAGAGATTCAACTAATCAATCAAACTGTTCCTTTTGGTAATCTTATCTTCATTCATGAAGATATAAAATTTGGGATTGAAGTCTGTGAAGATATGTGGGCTACAATTACACCAGGTAACCTTCTAAGTGTAAATGGGGCTAATATCATCTTTAATATATCAGCTTCTAACGAAACTTTAGGAAAAGATATAATTAGAAGAAACGCAGTTTTAGAACATTCTAGAAAGAACTGCGGTGTTTATGTGTATTGTTCAGCTTCTGCCTCTGAATCAACTTCAGAAACTGTTTTTTCAGGTCATAATATTGTTGGACATAACGCAAGACTTATCAGTGAGACAAACCTATTTTCTCTAGAAACTGAAATCATGTATGTTGATTTAGATATGGAACGACTAAGTCATGATAGAAGAAACAATTCTTCCTTTAGAGATTCAATACTCAAATACAGATTAAAATACCAAAAAGTAGAATTTGATTTAAAAAAAATAGATAACTTCGAATTTGAAATGGCGCTTGATAAGTTGCCCTATGTCCCAAAAGAAGACATCTTAGGAAACTTTAAAAAGATATCAGCTATCCAAGAATTTGGATTAGCTAAAAGATTAAAACATCTTAACATGAATAGTATTGTTATCGGTGTCTCTGGTGGATTAGATTCTTCCCTAGCTTTATTAGTTGCGGCGAGAGCGTTTGATCATCTAGGATTAGATAGATTAGGTATTAAAGCATTTACAATGCCTGCATTACATACATCCGATAGAACTAAAGGTAATGCTAATAAATTAATGGCGGCTTTAGGCGTTACCTATGAAGAAATAGATTTAAAAGAACATGTTATTGATCATTTAAAGTTATTAAAGCATGATTTAAAGACACAGGATATAACCTACGAGAATGCTCAAGCTAGAGTTAGAACAATGTTGCTGATGAATATGGCTAACAAACATAAAGCAATTGTCCTAGGCACAGGAGACCTTTCTGAGATTGCTTTGGGATGGTCTACTTATAATGGTGATCAAATGTCAATGTATAACGTAAATGGTGGTATTCCAAAGACAGCTGTTCGTTTTATGATAAAAGCCTATGCTGATTATTTGTTTGACGGTGACGTTAAAAATTGTCTATATGACATTTTAGACACACCAATAACACCTGAATTAGCTGATAATCAAGAAACAGAAGAAATAATTGGAAAATATGAAATAAATGATTTTATATTATATAGATTCTTAAACTGTGGCGACACAGCTGATAGAATTAAGTTTTTGTTAAGTAAAACATTTGAATTAAGTTCAGATGAAATTGATAAATATGTAGATAATTTCTTTAGTAGATTCTACTCTCAACAGTTTAAAAGAACTGCTAGTCCTGATTCTCCTAAAGTATTTGAAAAAGCATTATCACCAAGAAGTGATTTTAGAATGCCTAGTGATATAAAGAGGAAATAAATGAAAAAGAAAAAAGTAATAGTAGGATTAAGTGGTGGAGTAGATTCAAGTGTAGCTGCTTATTTACTAATAAAGCAAGGATATGAAGTAGAGGGGTTGTTTATGAGAAACTGGGACTCCGCTGCTAATAATGATATATTAGGTAATCCAGATTTAAATAATTCAGTTTGCCCTCAAGAAGAGGATTTTATAGATGCTCAAAAAGTTGCTGATCATCTAGATATTAAACTACATAGACATGATTTCGTTAATGAGTATTGGGATAATGTTTTTACCTATTTTATTGATGAATACAAAAAGGGTAGAACACCTAACCCTGATATTTTATGTAATAAGTACATTAAATTTGCTGCTTTTAGAGATGTAGCTATTGAACTAGGTGCTGATTATTTTGCCTATGGACATTATGCGAGAACAAGGATAAATGGTTCAGAAGTAGAGTTATTAAGAGGTGTTGACAGTAATAAAGATCAAACCTATTTCTTATCACAACTTAATCAGGAACAACTAACAAATACATTGTTTCCAGTAGGTGAGATAAAAAAACCTGAAGTTAGAAGAATAGCTGTTGAAATGAATATACCTACAGCTACAAAAAAAGATTCAACTGGTGTTTGTTTTATTGGTGAAAGAAACTTTAAACAGTTTTTAATGAATTATATTTACACAAAACAAGGTGATATAGTAGCTGATGATGGAAAAGTTATCGGGAAACATGATGGATTAATGTATTATACTATCGGTCAAAGAAGAGGTTTATCTTTAGGCGGACACAAAGACTACGAAAATCTTCCATGGTTTGTTATTGGTAAAGATTTAGATAATAACATATTAAAAGTAGGACAAGGAATTAATCATCCTGATTTATTTGCTGATGAAGCATTAATTGAGGATATTAATTGGATTCCTAAGAATAAGTTTGTTGGAGAATTTAAATGTAGTGCTAAATTTAGATATCGCCAAAAAGATACCGAAGTAATTATTAATTGGACTGAAGATGGAACTATTATATGTCATATGTTAGAGCCTGTAAGAGCTGTAACACCTGGACAAGCTGCGGTTTTCTACAAAGATGAAGTATGTTTAGGTGGTGGAGTAATAAATTCTGCATATTTTAAAGGTGAAAAAAGAAAATATTAGGGGGAACTTTTATGCTCGGACTTTGTTTAAGTGGTGGCGGAGCCAGAGGCCCATATCAAATTGGGGTTTGTATGGCGTTACATGAAGCTGGTATATTAGAAAATGTTAAATACATTTCAGGAACCAGCATAGGTGCTGTTAATGCTGTTATGCTTGGTTGTTTACCCGTTGAAAAAATACGTGATCTTTGGTTAAATATTCCTCAACAAGTTTTACATAAAACCGAAAGTTTCTTTAAAAGAGTTTTAAAAGAAAACACTAAATTCCTAAGAAATGGTATATTTGATTTATCTGAACTTAGAAAAGTAATAAAAGATAATATTGATTTTGATAAGCTTAAAAAGAGTCGAGTATTTGTAACACTATCTGATTGCGGTGTAGAAAATGGTGGTATCACTTCTTTAATAAAAACATCATATTTACACTACTTTAAACATAACAATCAAGTAGTTTACTCAAAAATTTGGGAACAGACCCGTTTAGAAATAATCAAACAAGTTATAGCAAGTTGTTCTATACCTGCTTTCTTTCCAGCTACTAAAATAGATGGAAAACAATACTATGATGGTGGTGTATATGATAACGTGCCTGTTAAGCCTTTGATAGATGTTGGTTGTGATAAAATCATCGTTATCCATTTAGATAAACTTCCATATCATTACCGAAAGAAATATCCAGACGTTGACTTTACAAGTTTTAAAAGTCAAAAATCTCTTGGAATGAGGTTGAAATTCAACCCAAAACAATCTGAAATACGATATCGTTATGGCTATGAAGATTGCAAACAATATTTATTAGATAATTTAGATTTAAAGAATAAAGCCTTCTCTTAAGTAATATTATTACCAAAGAGGAGGTTTTTTATATGAAAAAATTTTATGTTATATTTTTGTTATTGGTATCCATTGGTGTTATAGGATATATTAATTGTCAGGGAGAAGAATACCAAAGTTATCAGGAGATAGTTTTTGATAATGATGAAGCATTTATGTTAAAAGATTATACTGAAGATGACTACACTGAGGCCTATAAAGAGATTAAAAAAAGAAAATTTTTCGGTTGGCGTTTATCTGTCGTAAATGATGATTGTGATTTAGAGTTTATATCTGAAACGAAACTCAAAATATACAATAATGGATATTCAACAATCAAACATGATATATTGTTAGAAACAAAAGAGGAAACAAAGATACAATTATCTGCATCTGGGGGTATAAAAGTAAGCTTAGATGGTAATATAAAGAAATTTAAAGGATCAATTGACGCAGATATTAAGGCATCTGTTTCTTACAATACGTTAACCACATCTCACGAACAATATGATTTTGAAATTATCGTTGACCCATTAACTTATGTAAAGATAGTTACTAGAGGAAAAGGGATTATTAATAATGGCGTAGGTAATTACTACTTTTTTTGGGTTAAAACTAAATCTGGTGGATGGGAAACATTTAACCAGACAACAGAGTATTACGAAATTATCAAGGAAAGAATCTGATGAGAAAGCTTTTTACAATCACGATATCATTTTTCCTCATATTATCTGCTTGTTTAATCATATTCTTTGATAAGAATACAAGTGATTTTTTAAGTGTTGTTACGATCAAACAGAACTACCAAAGACTTATTACTGAAGATGAAGAATTATCAATTACCGTATATATTTCAAGTAACGATAGTTTTGTAAGCGATACATCAAATATTGATAGTTTATACATAATGGATGAATACAATGAAATGGAACTAGGAATTAGTGACATAAGAAGCTTGGATTATTCTGAAAGCTATCAAAACACGAAATACTTTGCTTATGTTATAGATCTTAACTTTAATATTATTAATATCGACATTTACTTACTTGAACTAGTTAACGCAAATTTAGAAATAAATTATTTAAATGGTGAAAAAGTAACACTCGAGATAGGTAATCTTTCTTTAAACTTTAGAAGCTACGAAAATCCAACATATATTGATGTATATAGGATGTTCGCAATGTATCAAGTCGTTGATTTTGAATATGTCTCTGGAATTGTTTTAGGAATTACTAATAAAACGGGTATGGATATCTCTATCAGTAATATAGATATTTCCAACAGTAATGTAACTTTAGATTTAGATAATGCTGTATTTCTATCAAGTATACCTAGTTATCAAGCTGATATAAATGATATATTAGGTTACTCCTATAATTCTATTGGTACATCTGATAATCAAACAAGTTTAGAATTAATACAAGATAGTTTAATCTTTATACCATTCAAATATAATGATGAAATAATAAGAATAAATAGATTTCCTTTAATTATCGAGTTTAGCTACAACCAACTTAATAATTTGTATTACATCGATGATTTTCAATTTAATAGTCAAACGCTAGGATTGGAGGAAAGCAGTGGAAGGATTAGAGAATTTATCTATAACTATCAAGGAAGTAACTAAAGAATATAAAAGAAACACAGGAATTAATAAGATATCTACTAAATTTGAATCAGGCATACTCAATATATTAGTTGGTGACAATGGCTCAGGTAAATCAACACTATTCAAATGCATCATGGGGTTATGTAATTACAATGGTAAAATTATTAAAAGAAAACATCGTATAGGATACGCTCCAGAAGAGTATGTAATGCCTTTACATCTAACTGTAATTGATTTTTTAAAAAGTATTGGCAGAATTAAAGGGTTAAATTCAGATGACTTAGATCAAAATGTCATTGATTACTTAAGGTTCTTTGAATTAGAGGAATATAAGCACAAACCGATATCAAAGCTGTCAAATGGCATGAGGCAAAAGGTTAATCTAATGCAAGCGTTTATTCATGAGCCTAAAATAATAATCCTTGATGAACCATTAGCTGCTTTAGATAAAGGATGTGTACCAAAAGTAGTTAAGCTAATTAAAGAATTATCAAAATCAAGCTTAGTTATAGTATCTACACATCATATAAACTATTTTAGAACCAATAAGAAAAAAGTGTTTTACTTTAAAGATGGAGAGCTAGTAGATGCTTAACATCATTAATCTCTACTACAAATACGTTTTCTCAAAAAAAATAATCTTAATTTTTATTCTAATAAACATTATATATATTACTAGCCTAATTTATTCTTCTGGTATTTTGGATGGTTATAGTTACATTGATATGTACAAAATTGATTTTGAGTATGTGTTCTACAACGATTTTGTTTTAATAGTTAGGATTCTATCGGTTGTTTTTAATGTGTTTATGGTTTCTTTAATTTATAAAGATTCATGTGTTAATTTGAGTAAATATTTAGTTGACAAGCCAATTAAGAAGTTTTATATAATCTGGAGTAAATTAATTTTTTTGTTTTTGATAAGTTTTATGTTAGTTTCAGTATTATTCGAATATTATTCAATTATTAATTTACTCTTCACACCTTATAGGTATGTATCAAATGAAATATTACACCTATATCTAGCAGTCCTTACTCAAAATATTACCTATGTCTTAATAACATTTTTCTTTATGAGTATCATTCCTAGTATGTTAACAAGTTTATTACCGATGTTATTGTTTTGGTATATGGAAATAAATACAAGTACACAAGCTCTTGAATCAAATACGTTAATGTTTAATCTATATAAATATATTCCTAATATATCCCTGAACGATGGTGTTTACCAACTATCAGGAGATTGGATTAATTATCTATATCTTAATATTATAATAGTGTTAATTATCGTATTTATTAATGTAAATAAAGAGATATTATAAAGCGAAATCAATTTCGCTTTTTTTCTGGGTTTTTCCCAGAAAGAAATAGACTAATACTATTGTTTTTGTTATAATAATTCTGTTAGACAATTTAGGAGGCATAGTATGTGTGGAATAGTAGGTTATATAGGCAAGTTACAAGCTAGCGACGTAATACTTAAAGGTTTACATAAGTTAGAATATCGTGGTTACGATTCTTGCGGTATAGATCTATTTAATAATGATACAAATGATTTTGTATTATATAAAGATAAAGGTAGAGTAAAACATCTACAAGATGATTTTGATTATGATTTTGATAATCATTTGGGAATAGGACATACCCGCTGGGCAACACATGGAGCACCAAACCATATTAATGCTCATCCTCACACAAGTGTTTCTGAGAGATTTGTGGTTGTTCATAACGGTGTTATAGATAATTATAAGGAATTAATAGCCAAATATTTAGTTGGCTATACTTTCATATCAGAAACTGATACAGAAGTAATAGCTAATTTAATTGAATCATTTGCTGCTAGCTTTGATGTAGATATTGCAATAAGAAAAACTTTAGCTTTATTAGAGGGATCTTATGCATTACTGATAATAGACACAAGAAATCCAAATATCATCTATGCAGGAAAGAACAAATCGCCATTAATTATAGGTAAAAGAAAAGACGGTATTTGTTTAGCTTCAGATTTAATGGCTTTAGTTGGTGTATCGGATGAGTATTATTTAATAGAAGATAAGACATTTGTAAAAGCTGAAATATTTGGAGATGGCTATGATTTCCAAATGTATGACTCAGTAGGTATTGAATTCGTTACAGATCGTAATGAAGTAAGTTTAAATGCTGAAGAAATAAATAAAGGTGGGTATCCTCACTACATGTTAAAAGAAATTTGCGAGCAACCTTCAGTAATTAGAAAAATTATTTCTAATTACGCAGTAGATAATATATTTCATATAAGACAAGATGTTTTAGATTTATTCGCAAATAAAAAAAGAATATATATTATAGCAGCCGGAACTAGTTATCATGCAGGATTACTTGGAAAAGTATATTTTGAACAGATATCAAATATTCCAACTGAAGTTTTCATTGCTTCTGAGTTTGCATACAATATACCATTATTAGAAAAGGATGCATTGTTTATTTTGATTTCTCAATCTGGTGAAACAGCTGATTTAAGAGCTTGTTTACTTGAAATCAAGAAGTTAGGATATAAATCATTAACCATAACAAATGTTAAAACATCTACACTTGCAAGAGAAGCTACAGATTATTTAGAAATCTTCGCGGGGACTGAAATAGCTGTTGCATCCACAAAAGCTTATGTTGGTCAAGTAACTGTATTGGCAATTGTTGCTTCTGCATTAACTAATGTTAATAAATGTAATCTACTATCTGAATTAGGACGTTTAGCCATAGCGATGGAAGCAATTATCGATAGAAGAGATTATATTCAAGAATTAATTAAAACAAGACTAATAAAACGAAACTGTTTCTACATTGGTAGAGGCATTGATTATTATACATGTTTAGAAGCTTCTCTAAAGTTAAAGGAAATATCTTATATTCAAACAGAAGGTTTCGCCGCTGGCGAATTAAAACATGGTACTATTGCATTAATTGAAGAAGGTGTTCCAGTAATTGCTATAATTACTCAAAAACATATAAACAAAAATACGCGATCAAATATACAAGAAGTAAAAGCTAGAGGCGCAGATGTTATAGTTATTTCAACTAATGATATCAAAGAAAATGATGATGATATTGTTTTAATGGACGTTCATGAAATGTTATCACCAATCTTAGCAGTCATCCCAACACAATTAATTGCGTATTATAAAGCTCTTGATTTAGGTAGAGATATTGACAAACCAAGAAATCTTGCAAAATCTGTTACAGTAGAATAGAGGAATATATGAAATATTTTGGTACTGATGGAATTAGAGGTAAAGCTCATGATTTCATTACTCGAGATCTATCATACAAAGTTGGAAGAAGTATGGAGTTACTTGAGAATGATTTAATTGTTATAGGTAGAGATACTAGAGAATCAGGTAATATGATAGTAGAAAATCTAAAAAGAGGTATCTTTGACGCTGGCTTAAGGGTTTTAGACCTTGGAATAGTAGCTACACCGATATTGGCTTATTATTCGATTTTAAAGGATTGTCACGGCATAATGGTAACTGCTTCTCATAATCCATATCAAGATAATGGTATTAAGATTTTTAGTAAAGGTCGCAAAACAAATTCTGAAGAAGAAAAGAAAATTGAAAATGTTATCAATTCAAAAATTGTATTAGATAATAAGTTACATGGTGAAGAGCTGTATTACGAAAACCCTTTATCTGAGTATTTTAATCTCTATGAAAAATTCATAACAACGTCAAAAAAGAAAGTTATCTTAGATTTAGCTAATGGTGCGACAGTAAAATCAGCTAAATATATATTTGACAAAATAACAAACCATGTTGAATATATTGGTGATAAACCAGATGGCTTAAACATTAATGAAAATGTTGGGTCAACGCATATTGATAATTTAGTTGAAGCAGTGGTTAAACGTAAATTTGATGTTGGTTTTTCTTTTGACGGCGATGGTGATAGAGTTTTAGCGGTTGATAAAACGGGTGCTATTATAGATGGTGATTTAATGATCTATATCATTGCATCGTATCTTCATGAATCCAATTCATTAAAAAACAATACAGTTGTTCTTACAAAAATGAGTAATCTAGGTATTATTAAAGCGTTAGAAAAAAAGGGTATAACCGTTGTCCAAACGAAAGTTGGAGATAAATACGTTGTTGATGCACTACATAAATTAGATGCAATTGTCGGCGGAGAAAACTCAGGACATATAATCAATAGAAACTTATTTATAAGCGGGGATGGTGTATTAAACGCAGCTTATATGATAAAAATAATGGAAGATAAGAAATCAACTTTAGGAGAATTAGTTGGAGACTTAGAAATGTATCCAGATTCATTAGTCAACCTTAGAAATATTGATAAATCAATTATCAAAGATAAAGAGTTAACAACACTAGTTAAAACTTTAAAAACTGAACTGGGTCACAACGGCAAAATATTAGTTAGAGCTTCGGGTACTGAACCATTGATTCGAATTTCTGTTTCTGCTAAAACTGAAGATCGAATGAATGAAGTATCAAATATAATTATCGAAAAGATTTTAACTATTAGTAAAGAAAGGAAATCAATATGAAAAAATATGGTATAATCCTAGCCGCTGGTAGGGGAACTAGGATGAAAACTTGCTTACCAAAGTGTGCATACCCTTTACTTAAAAAACCAATGATAGCTTATATCGTTGAAAACCTAAAAAACACTAAATTACTTGATGATATAATAGTTGTTGTAGGTCACAAAAAAGAAGTTATGAAAGATATTCTTAATGATACAGTTTCTTATGCCTATCAAGAAGAACAACTAGGTACTGGACATGCTGTATTAATGGCTAAAGACTTAATTAAAGATATGGATGGATTTACTGTGATTTTACCTGGTGATATGCCTTTAATTGATGAATCAGTAATTAAAGAAGCTATTGATTCACATAAATCATGTCGTCATGATTTAACAGTGGTAACCACTTTTGTTGATGAACCATTTGGATATGGTAGAATCATTAGAAATGAAAATCATTTCTTGAATTCTATTGTAGAAGAAAATGAAGCAACAGCTACTCAAAAAAAACTAAAAGAAATTAATACAGGAATCTATATCATAAAGAACAACATTTTATTTGATTCACTTAAAAAAATCGGTAATAGTAACTCTAAGGGAGAATACTATTTGACTGACATCGTTAAAATCCTTAAAAACGAAAAAGCTTTAATGGGTACCTATGTGTTAAAGACTTCATATAAAGCTATGGGTGTTAATGATTTATATGCATTAAGCGTAGCTGAATCAAAATTACGTTGCAATATTAATAAGAACCATATGATTAATGGTGTAGCAATGATTAATCCAGATACAATTACTATTGGCCATAATGTTGTTATTGAAGAAAATGTTACAATCTATCCTAATACGTATATAACTGGTAACTCTCTAATTAAAAAAGGGGCAAAAATAGGACCTAACACCGAAATTCATAATTCTGAAATAGGTGAAGGAGTTGTTTGTAAACACTCATTAATATTTAATTCGAGAATACAAGAAGAAACGACAGTAGGTCCATTTGCTCATTTAAGAGATGGCGCAGATATTGGTCCTCATAACCGTATAGGTAACTTTGTGGAAATCAAGAAATCAAGTACTGGTTTCAATACAAAAGCAAGCCACTTAGCCTACATCGGAGATGCTGAAATTGGTGATAAAGTTAATTTTGGTTGCGGAGCTATAACTGTAAATTATGATGGTAAAAACAAATATAAAACTATCATAGGTGATAATGTCTTTATTGGCTGTAATGCAAATCTAATTGCACCTATTGAAATTCATGATGATTCCTTTATAGCAGCTGGTTCTACAGTAAATAAAAATGTACCTAAAGGTACTCTAGCAATTGCCAGAGCATACCAAGTAAATAAAGAAAACTACATGAAACTAAAAAACTTTAAAAATATGAAATAAAACAGTTGACAATTTGAGAGTATTATAATATAATTTTAGATGGTCTAAACCGTGGAAAGTAGAAGTACCCACTTCTCACCCGATTGAAAGAATCAATGGGTTAACAACGCTAGTCGGTAATTATTATAATTATTACGAGTTTGTTAGTGGGTGCCTTAAACGGTACCCACTTTATTTTTGCCTTGGAGGTGTTTTAATATTTTATACAACAATCAAAAACCAGTTAGGAAAGACAATACTTTAGTCAACGACAAAGTTCGTTTTAGAGAAGTAAGATTGGTTGGAGACGATGGTTACCAATATGGTATCATATCTAGTCGTGAAGCCAACAGCATAGCATTAACTAAAGGCTTTGACTTAGTTTGCGTGGCGCCAGGAGCTAAACCACCAGTTTGTAAACTGATGGATTATAGTAAATATCGCTATGAACAACAAAGAAAAGCAAGAGAAGCTAAAAAACATCAAAAAGTTGTTGAATTAAAAGAAATACGTATGACAGCTGTAATTGATACTCATGACTTTGAAACTAAACTAAGAAACGGAAATAAATTCCTGAGTAAAGGGAATAAATTGAAAGTTTCTGTAAGATTACCATATCGTTTCGTACCAGCGTTGGTTGTACAAGGTAAAGAATTACTGCGTCAATTTACAGAAGGATGCATTGAATTAGGTGAACTTGAAAGTAGAATTAAACATGATGGAAGATATATTTCTATGGTACTAGGGCCTAAGAAAAAATAGTAAAGGAGAATTTTATTATGCCAAAAATGAAATCACATTCAGGAACAAAAAAGAGACTTACTAGAACTGGTTCTGGAAAGTTGAAAAGAAATTCAACACACCAAAACCATTTAATGGGCCATAAAACGCCTAAACAAAATCGTCAATCAAGAAGTAGCGAAATTGTCAAAACTTCTGACTTGAAACGAATCAAACATATGGTTCCGTACCTATAAGAAGGAGTGAAGAAAGATGCCAAGAGTTAAAGGAAGTTTTGTAACTAGAAAAAAACGTAAAAAAATAATTAAATTAGCTAAAGGATATTATGGAGCTAAACATTTACTTTATAAAACCGCTAAAGAGCAAGTAATGCATTCATTTAAATATGCTTATAGAGATCGTAAAAGAAGAAAAAGAGATTTCCGTAAGTTATGGATTACAAGAATCAATGCTGCAGCTAGATTAAATGAAACTACTTATTCAAGATTAATAAATGGTTTAAAATTAGCTAATATTCAAGTTAACAGAAAAATGTTAGCTAATATCGCAGTTAATGATGCTAAAGGATTTACTAATCTTTGTAAGCTAGCACAAAAAGCTACTGATAAAAAAGCTAAATAAGATAGAAAAGTCTAAATAATAGACTTTTTTTTCTTTAAATAGATTGCTAAAAGTGGTGATTTTTGTTAATATATTTACTGGAAATAGGAGGAACAACATGGAGAGAACAGTATCAGTACAAGACATTTCTAAAACATTTAAATTAAGTAAAAAACAAATGAAAATTGAAAACACTAAAAGTAACAAAAAAGTAGCTGTTAACGGTTTGAGTTTTGATGCTTATAAAGGTGAAATATTCGGCCTATTAGGTCCTAATGGAGCTGGTAAGACAACAGCATTAAGATGTATATCTACCCTGATAAAACCTGATTCGGGTGATATATTTATAGATAGTTTTTCAGTAATTAAAGATGAAGACAAAGTAAGGGCTAATATTGCTTTTTTGACAAGTGATTTAAAATTAGAAGATTTCTTTACACCTAATTACCTATATAATTATTTTTCAAAACTTCATAGTATCGATAAAGAGACATCTGAAAAACGTAAAAAAACACTATTTGCTAGATTTGGTATAGATAAGTTTAGAGAAGTAAAAGTTGGTGAGCTATCTACTGGGATGCGTCAAAAAGTATCACTCGTAGTTAGTATTGTTCACAATCCTGAAGTTATTATATTTGATGAACCAACCAATGGATTAGATGTAATAACAGCTAGAGTAGTTACTGATTACTTAAAAGAACTTAGAAACCAAGGTAAAACCATAATAGTTTCTACACATATATTTTCTTTAGTAGAAAAAATTTGTGATAGAGTTGGTATTATCATTGATGGTAAACTAAAAGTCGTTGATAAACTAGAAAATCTAATTTCTGACAACTCAAATTTAGAAGATTATTTCTTTGAATTAGTAGAAGGAAAGGATTCTCTATGAAAAACATCCTAACTATATTTAAAAAAGAATGGGATAGAGTTATTAGAGATAAGCGACTTATTTTCACTGTGATGATCCTTCCTGGTTTAATGATATTCATAATCTATAGTTTTATGGGAAGCGCAATGCAAGGTATGTTCAAAGACGATATGTATGATGTTGCTATTGTAAATCCGCAAGAAGTTTTCGAGGAAATCTATGAATCATCAGAAATACTTTATAATTCTGTATATGAAGATGGCGAAATAGTTGAACTTGGCACACTTGAACATTTAAATCTTATTGAAATCACTGCTTCAGAAATTGAAACCTATCAAGAAATGATAGATAACGAAGAATGGTCATTACTAATTGTGATTGATGAAGATATATTAGAATTTGTTGAGGGCGATGATGAACCTGTGATTATGATGTACTCTAATCTTAATCACATTAGTTCAAACGATATCGCTAATCGATTTTCAATATATATAAGTACTTATGGTCAATTCTTAAGTAATAATTTATGGGGAGATACATCATATATAACGTACCAATCTTTAGGGACAGAAGTTAATGAAAACACCATGGCTGGTAAATTATTATCTAGTTTACTACCGATGTTAATCGTCATGTTTCTATTTTCAGGAGCCATGTCAATAGGCCCTGAATCAATAGCCGGAGAAAAAGAAAGAGGAACAATGGCCACACTCCTTGTCACTCCTGTGAAAAGGCGTGAAATAGCGATTGGCAAGATATTAGGTTTATCTGTTCTAACATTGATTTCTGCTTGCTCATCATTTATCGGTATTATGGCTTCACTGCCTAAGATGTTAAGCCTCGGTGATTTTGGCCCAACAGATATATATCAATTTGGTGACTACCTAATGATACTTTTAGTATTGTTTTCTACAGTCTTTGTAGTCGTAGGATTAATATCAATAATCTCTGCCTATGCAAAGAACATGAAAGAAGCAGGTTCCTTTATAGCCCCTGTATACATTTTAACAATTCTTGTATCAGTATCATCAATGTTTGGTAATGGCGCTACAAACAATCTATATATGTACGCATTTCCTATATACAATACTGTTCAAACACTAATAGCAATATTAACCTTTGACTCTCAAGCGGTACTATACTTGTTGTTAACAGCAGTATCTAATCTAGTATATTTAACTATATTTGTATTAATCTTAAACAAAATGTTTAATAGCGAGAAGATAATGTTCTCAAAATAGGAGTTTTATGAAACAGACAATAATTAATATATTTGGTTCTTCAGGTTCAGGATCTACCACATTAGGTGAAGAGATAGCAAAAGAGTTTAACTTCAAATTTATCGATGTTGATGATTATCTATGGAAGAAAACTGATCCGCCATTTACAGTAAGACATTCAAATCAAGAAACTTTAAACTTAATTCAAAATCAATTATCTGACAAACAACCAGCTGTAATATCTGGTTCTTTAGTTGATATAGCTAATTCATTAAAAGAACGCATAGATTTGTTCTTATATATAAACTTAGACAGAAATATTCGTGTAAAAAGAATAACTAATAGAGAAAATAATCGTTTTGGTGATAGAATACTACCAGGCGGAGATTTGCACCAACAACATCTTGACTTCCTTAAATGGGTTAGTAACTATGAAGACAATCCAGAAACCTTACGTTCAAGAAAGCAACATCTCTTATGGTTAGATGATGTCTCAGTTACCGTATTAAAAATCACAGAAGAATTAACAATAACAGAACTATTAAACTTGGTTAGACCATTCACTAGGAGAAATACATTATGACATTAGATTTAATACTAAAAATATTTTTAACCGCAAGCTTAGGATATATAACCTTGAATACTTTTCTAAGATTCCATTTTTCTATTGATAGAATCTATGCTTTATTTATGGGTTCAATATTAATTACAGCTGTTATATACTTAGATACCAAGCTATACTTTGAGATTGGGCTAACGATTGGTATAATATTTATAGTGTGTGCTTTACTTAAATTCATTAGTATTAAAAAGAAACGACATGGCACATTTTTATTTAATACATATAAAAAACAGTATAAAGAATTAAAAAGCGATATTACTTCTTTAACAGAAGTTCTTGAAATTGATAATAAAAATATCAATTATAATCAAAGAAAACCTTGGTTAGTTGTTATAAAAGATGTAGAATTAAAGAAAGCAAATGAATTATTCAAAAAATTAGACAATACATATACTCATAAACCAAAGAAACTTACAATGTATAATTATTGGTTTGTTATCATTTTTTTAACATTAATGGTTATTCTTTGGAGGTTCTAGTAGGAGGAATAGTATGAATAATATAAATCTACACATATTAACACCCAATAAATATCAAAAACGTTTTTTTGGTGTTGATTTCTTTATGAATATATTAACCGGGTCAAACCCATTATTTAAATACTATTCAACAACATTAGATGCTAATCCAGTATATAAACCTGGACCAGTAAGCTTTTTAGAAGAAATGTTTGATTTCTTAGAATTAGAGTTAAGTAATAAACCTAAAGGATCTATTATAGGGATTCAAAATAATCCCGATATATACAAGGGATTAACTTCAATTGAAAAGATATTGGATCTATTAGACAAATATGAAATGGGTCTCTATATAGAAACTACTTCATTGAACATTATAAAAGACATTGATTTACTTAAAACTTTTTCAAAGAAACGTCCTCTTTTGGTTGCCGTTCCTTGTGCTACTACAAAAATAGATTCTAAATTAATAGGTAAAGATTTAAAATCAAATACTGCTATTAAAATAATCCAAAAGTTGACCAATTCTGGTATACTTACTGGTCTCCTAATTAAACCAATTATTCCAGATGTTAACGATGGAGTTAATGCCTTCATAAAGATTATGGAATCAGCTATTGCAGCCAATGTTGATTTTATCTATCCATCATTATCATTGAAGTTCGATTCTAAAAAAATAAAAGCTTTTTATGATATAATAGATATAGAATTCCCTGAAAATATGGTTAAATACCATGAAAAATATGGATATAAAACCACATGGGAAAGCAGTAAATTACCTGATTTAAAGAAAAATTTTGTAATTACCTGTAAAAAGAACAAAGTACTATATGCAATGAAGGATATTATTAATTTATATAAACCAGATTTAAATATTCAACTTAAATTATTTTAGGAGTGATGCTCATGTTTCTGAGTTTTATAGATGAATATTCTGAGTTCTTTATTATTCTAATTGGAATAATAGTAGGCATGATTTTAGCCTATATTATATTTTTTAGACCAAATAATACTCATAATAATCATGAAGAACCAATAGATGAAAAAATTGAAGATAATAGTGAAAATAATCTAGATCTATCGTTTGATTCAACAGATGATGAATTAGAGGATGAATATCTAACATCAGCTGATAAAGAAAAGTTTGTTCTCGGTGCAAACAGTAATATTCTTGAAAGTATAAAATCTAATGATGAAGATTCCGAATCTGTTGACGACAGTGATTCAAATAATGAGATAGATAATACATTTTCAGAAGAAGATAATCTTGAGAATAACAAAGATGATTTAGTGGAACCAAATGATTTTAGTGAAATAGTTTCTATTGAAGAGAATCACAAAGATCCTGAGGAAAGACTTAATAAGATTGTTAGAGAAGTTATTCCATTAAATGATTATGCTAATCAAAACATAGGCAAATATCATGTCTTATTTCGTAAAGATGATAAGAGATGGTATGTTAAACGAGAAGGCAAGGAAGAGATAGAAAAGTTTTTGCTATCACAAAAAGAAGCTATCGCTTATGCAACTATTCAAGCCTTAATTTATGATACAACCATTGTTGTTCATGATAAAGATGGTAAAATTGGAAAGTATGAATTCTAAAAGACAATTAATTTTGTCTTTTTTTTTCCAACAAAACCACTTGTTAATTTGTTTATATTAATGAAAAGACTTCATATATACCTCCAATATGATAAAATATATCTTAGAAAAGGAGGTAAGTATCTTGGATGTGAATCTAGAATTAAGTATTAAAAGATTAAAATCTGGTGATAACGATGCATTTAATCAGATATATAACCTTACATACCGTAAGATATTTTTCTTGGTTTTGCCAATTTTAAAAGATCGAGCTCTTGCTGAAGATATTATGCAAGATACTTATTTGAAGTTCTTGGAGAAACTCTATGATTACAATGCAAGAAATTCTTTAGCGTACATATTAACTATAGCTAGGAATTTAGCAATAAACATGTATAACAAACGGAAAAGAGAATACAAATACGAAGACACAGAAATTGATATTTTCTCTTTTGAGGAATTTGTTGAATATAAAGTTAGTAACCAGGAAATGATTAAAGAAGCAATGTCTGTTTTAAATAAAACGGAAAAAAATATCTTTCTACTACATAATATTGAAAATTTAACACACAGAGAAATAGCTGCAATATTAAGTAAGCCATTAGGAACTGTTACTTGGACGTATCAACAAGCATTAAGAAAAATGAGAAAAAAATTAAAGGATGATTAAAATGAAATTGAAAGAATTCAAACGAATTGTTAAGGATTCAGGACAATTTAATATTGATAATCGTGTTAATAAAATAGAAGTCTCATCATTTATTAACGAAAGTTATTATGTAAAGAAAAAACCATTTCCAAGGAAAATGGTATTTTCAGCTTTATCATTAATCATAATATTAACAGTGGGGCTATTTATTAGACTTACTGTTAATCCTGTTACCACGCTTACAATAGATATTAATCCAAGTATTGAACTTGAACTAAATGTCTTTAAAAGAGTAGTTAATATTTCAGGAACAAATCAAGAAGGTTTAGAATTTATTGAAAAAATAGATTATAAGAATAAACCAATTGATGATGTTATTATAAATATATATAATACAGGCATTGAGATGGCTTATTTCACTGAATCAGAGGCTTATATGTTAATTGGCATCTATGGTGAGGATTATGATTCGGAAGTTAACCTAAGTACTATTTTAGATGAAATAACGGAAGTAACAATCCTTTCAATCTTCCAACACAGCCAAAACAATCAACAGAATGCTTTATATATTGGTTCGGAAGATGTAGAATCGGGTGATTATTTTGATTCGACAGTGGGAGATAATCAAGAGGCTATTTCTGAAGACCCTACATATGTATATAGTCAAAGGTACGATGGCTTTGAAGATATATCAGTATTAGCAAATGATTATGAAATATCAAAAACAAAAATGCTTTTAGTTATTGATGTATTTAATGGATATAGTGAATATACAACTGAATCAAATTTAATACATTTAACAGAACTAGATATTCAAACGTTGATAGAATTATATAATGATTTAGATTAAATATTCATAGAATCTCATATTAAGCAAAATAAAAAGCAGACTCAGTCTGCTTTTTTAAATTTACTTATAAATCTTTTGAATCCACCTGGCTCAAAAAGCCTCACCAAGTGATAGATTATTACGTATCCAATAAAGACTAATATAGCTGAAGCAAAATTATGCCATCCATTTGGAAGTTTATTCAATATTGGGATTGGTCCACCTAAGAACGGATTTGTCATAAGATACAAGTTATTATCTCCAATATCGATAAGTAGATTACCAAACAAAGCCCAAAGAGCTAATAACACAATACCAATAACAATTTGTTTCCATCTTTTACCTGAGAGCTTATAATCACCTTGGTTAATTAAGAATAACGGAATAAACAGTAAGAAAAAGTGAACAAGTGTGCTTCTTAATATCGGTAGAGTAACAACATATGGATGTCCATAAAGAACTGTTACAGGAAACAATATAACCGCTATACCGCCCAATATTGAGGAAGTAAAGACAAATTCTTTTAATGGTTTTATATTAAACCATATCGTCAATGGTAATAGAATATTGGTGATACCACACATTTGAAACGAGAAGAATGTATCAACGTCCCAGAATGCATGAGGATAAATACTCAGTATCGGTGATACGTTGTAATATTCATATATAAATAAGACATCCCCTGCATATTTAAGCACCAATATTAGTATCAAAATAAATGTGATTATTTTTTTTTGCGTTAATTTAGACTTCCTTTTTAGAAAATACCACAAACTAATGAAGAGTATTATATTTAATAATAAATAGAGAAAGTGTGGCCATGCATAAAAATAATCACCGGCGCTTTCTTCCATTCCTGTAGTTGAAAAAAAAGTTGATAGAAACATAATTCCCCCTCAAGATAATCTATGAATATTATACTACATTACTCTAAATTTAGTGATAATAAAAAAATAATTTTTTACATGATATATTGCAAAGGCTTGCAATTACAACAAAATATAGTAAAATAGTAATACATCCGGTAAAGAAAAAGCAGGTGGTATTATTAAAGTAACAGTAGGAAAAGATGTACACTATTTTGATTCATATGTAAGATTAGAAGATCTCTCGAAAAACTATGAGGGCGTTTTTTACGCTGCTCTAGTAGATAATCGTTTAAGAGAGTTGACATATAGAGTTAATAAAGATGCAGAAGTTGAGTTTTTAGATTATTCATTTTACGATTCAACTAGAATTTATGCAACAAGTATGAGATATTTAATCTCAATGGCCTTTAGAAGGATATTTCCAAATATACAGTTAAAATTTTCTAATAGTATATCTATGGGTATATACGGCAGAGGTTTAGAAACCAAAATAACTAGAGAAATGTTGGATAACGTAGTCAAAGAAATAGAAAGAATTATATCTATGGATTACCCAATTGTTAGAAGACAGTTATCAATTCTATCAGCTCAAAGATTCTACAAAAAAATGGGATTAATGGATAAAGTTAATACTTTAAAGTATCGTACCGAACGAGTTAACGTATATGAATGTTATGGATACCGTAATTATATGTATGGATACATGGTTCCTTCGACTGGTTATCTAGAAGAATTTGAAATCCATTTTTTAGAAGATGGATTCTTAGTGCAATATCCAAGAAGAGAAGAAAAAGGTGAAATTCCAGAATTTGCTGATTCACCTAAATTCTTTGATGTATTGCAAGAATCAGAAAAATTCGCAAGTAAATTAAATTGCGATATGATCTATAAGATTAACGAATTGATTGAAGCTGGTGGCGCAGAAGATTTAGTTTCCAAATGTGAAGAAAGACATAATTTTCAATTACATGAAATAGCTAAGGATATTGTTTCAAAAGAAAAGATTAGACTAATCGCTATCGCAGGGCCAAGTAGTTCTGGTAAAACAACGTTTTCTAATCGTTTAAAAATAACTTTAAATGATATCAATATTCATCCAGTAACAATTTCTATTGACAATTACTATCTACATCCAGCTGAAGCACCTAAGGATGAACATGGTAAACCTGATTTAGAGCATATAGACTCATTAGATGTTGAATTGTTCAATACTAATCTATTAGATTTAATCAATGGTTTAGAAGTTAGATTACCTTTATTTGAATTTAAAACAAAGGCAAGAACTTGGACTGACCCAGTTAAGTTAGATTCAAAAACGCCAATTATCATCGAAGGTATTCATGCACTTAATGATCAATTAACAAAGTTTATTCATAGAGATAATGTATATAAGATATATATTTCTCCATTTGCACAAATAAATATCGATAATATAAGCCCTATTAATTTAACTGATATTAGATTACTAAGAAGAATTGTTAGAGACTTAAATTTCAGAGGAACATCTCCTGAAAAAACATTATCAATGTGGGCTTCAGTTCGTCGAGGAGAATACAAATGGATTTATCCTCATATTGAAAATTCAGACTATATATTCAATTCTGAACTTACATATGAATTTTCAGTACTAAAGAAATACGCTGTAGATGCATTAAATGATATTTCAGCAGAGTCAGAATATTTCGTACAAGCAAATAGATTAATTAAATTCTTAAAATATTTTGATGTTATGGATTCTGAATTTGTACCTCACAATTCTCTACTAAGAGAGTTTATTGGAGGCAGTATTTTTGAACACTAATTTTAGTGTTCTTTTTTTTGGAAAATGGCTTATTGTAAAGAAATTATTAATTTGTTATAATGTAAACGGTGATAAAATTGGCGAAAAAAAAATACATTCCAATAGGGTTAAACATTGAAGAAGTAAATTCAAGATACACCTTGGGTAAAAGCAATAAAAAGAAGGAAACAAACTTAAAAACAAATTGGGAAATAATCCATAATAATGTTTTCACATTCTTTAATATGATACTAATGTTATTAGCTATACTTTTATTAATGGTACAGTCTTATAAAAACATGTGGTTCGTCGTTATTGCGACAATCAATACAGGTATTGGTATATTCCAAGAATTTAGAGCAAGAGCTACTGTTAAAAATCTATCTTTGATTAAAGAAAATAGAGTAACAGTTATTAGACAAGGAATGCATATTGATATTGATGTAGAAGATATTGTAATAGATGACTTGGTCTTATATAAAGCTGGAAAACAAGTAGTAGCTGATACTATAATTGAAAATGGACAGATATCAGTTAGTGAAGCGAATATTACCGGTGAATCAAAAATGATTCAGAAGAAAGCTGGAGACAAGCTTTATTCGGGTAGTTTTGTGATAAGTGGTCAATCGTATTGTAAAGTAATAGCTGTTGGTAAAGATAACTATATTGATTCCTTACAAATACAAGCAAGCACATTAAATAAGCCAAGATCTGTTATTCTTGACACATTAAATGGAATCCTTAAATTTGTTGGTATCATCATAATTCCTTTTGGATTGATGACTTTTTATATTATTTACAACAATTCCCCATTAGGCTATGACTATATTCCGGATTTTATAGCTAATTCAGCTGAATTCAAAAATGCTATTACAAAAATGGCTGGTTCTATGTCTTCCATGGTTCCTTCAGGTTTGGTATTGCTGACAACAATGACTTTTGCTGCTTCAGTAATAAAACTAGGAAAACACAATACTTTAGTTCAAGAATTGTATTCTATTGAAACTATAGCAAGAGTAGATGTTTTATGTCTTGATAAAACAGGGACAATAACTGATGGTACTATGAAAGTTGATGATTTCATTCTGTTACATCAGTTCTCTGAACATAAATATAGAAGAACAGACATCAGAAATATCATTACTTCAATGAATTACTCTTTAGATGATAATAATCAAACTGCTAAAGCTTTAAACAACTTCTTTGGGAAAGAAGAGAAGATTAAAGCCAAAAAAACAATTAATTTTAATTCTATGAACAAATACTCAATGGTTGATCTAAGAATAGGTGGTTTTGTTCTTGGTGCCCCTGAGATTATTTATAGAGGTCAATATAAATTAATTAAATCATTAGTAGAAGAATATGCTAAAAAGGGAAAAAGAGTTCTTCTTTTAGCCGAAATAGATAAAATAGCTAAAGAAAAATTCACTGGGAAAGCAAGAGGCGTTGCGCTAATAGTAATAAATGATAACATAAGAGAAAACGCACCAGAAACCATTAAACAATTTATCGATTCTAATGTAACAGTTAAAGTTATAAGTGGTGATAATGCTTTGACGGTATCAGAAGTATCTAGAAGAGCAGGTGTTATTGGTGCTGAAAAGTATATATCAATGGATACAGTTCATGACGATGATATTGAAAGAATAGCAAATGAATACAATGTTTTTGGTAGAGTAACTCCAGAACAAAAGAAAATACTAGTTATTTCATTACAAGAAAACGATCATAAAGTTTGTATGATTGGCGATGGAGTTAATGATATCTTAGCCTTAAAGCAAGCAGACGTATCTGTATCACTTAAAAGTGCTACTGATGCAACAAGAAATATAAGTCATATTGTTTTATTAGATGATGATTTTAGTAATTTACCTAAAGTAGTTAAAGAAGGAAGACAAATTGTTTGTAACTTAGAAAAGGCATCTGTTTTATATCTTACAAAAACATTGTTTACTGTATTACTTACAATGAGTGTGTTATTCTTAGGTAAGAGTTATCCATTTGAACCTATTCACATGTTTGTAATTGAAACGTTTGTAGTAGGTATTCCAACATTCTTCTTAGCATTAGAACCACATACAAGAATGTTTAGAGGCAAGTTCTTTAAAAACATTATGAAACACATTGTCCCTGGTTCTATATTGTTACTTATAAATGTAATGGCTGTGTATTTCTTCTCAGATCATTTCTATCAATTAACAAATATTCAAATAACAACTATAAGTATCTTAGCAGTAACTTTTGCATACTGGCTCATTTTAGGCCTTTCAAGTATGCCGTTAAATATTTTAAGAAAGGTTTTAATTGCTTTTGCATTTATTAGTGCTATACTGTTTATTTTGATTTCAAAAGAGGTATTTTTAATCCACAATATGCCATTATCAGCTGTTTTACTATTGTTGATCTTAATGGAATCTGATTATATAGTTTTGTCTATATCTCACGGAAAGTTTTTGTAAACTTGCTTTGAAATATAGAATATAAATATATATTTTGTTATAATAAATAATAGGAGGTTTAACTATGTACAATTATATTCATGTTAGTGCTGAATGCACACCATTCGTTAAAATCGGTGGTTTAGCAGATGTTGTAGGAACGTTACCTGGCGAAATGAAAAGACTTCGTGGTTGTGATATAAAAGTATTTTTACCTTTTTATAAAGCAATACCTTATAAATTTAAAAAGAATACTGAAGACGTTATAAAATTCACAATGCCTTTTGGCGATGAATCAGAATGTCATGTTGGTGTTAAGCAATTAAAAAGATCCAATATTTTGTATTATTTTATTGACAATGAATTTTATTTTGGTTCAAGAGAAAATGTATATAATTACGCAGATGAATCAAAGCGATATGCATTTTACCAATTAGCTGTATTAGAGACAATTAAGCGTCTAGAGTTAAAACCTGATGTAATTCATGTGCATGACTGGCATACAGCTATGATTCCTTTATTATTAAAACTTAAGTTTAAAAATATAAAAGCAAAAACTGTTCTAACAATTCATAATCTAGCTTATCAAGGAATATTTCCATTAGAAGATTTTGGTTTATTTAATATAAGATACGACTCAAAACTCGAATATGAAGGGTTTATGAACTTCTTAAAGGCTGGTATTATTACAGCCGATAAA
>Ga0307928_10000169_pt1 | contig 43518 bp, 85 predicted proteins | sample AceLakmetagen232_FD_201815 | JGI IMG/M metagenome (GOLD analysis project Ga0307928, IMG submission 201815) | Saline water microbial communities from Ace Lake, Antarctica - #232 | ecosystem: Environmental > Aquatic > Non-marine Saline and Alkaline > Saline | place: Antarctica: Ace Lake...
CAGATATTCGCTCGAAAGGTTGATCGCAACGTCGATATCGTCAGCATCAATAGTGACAAAGGGAAGCCAGAGGTCGAGATGTAAGTCGAGAGTCGCAACGGCAGGCACCGGATGGACATACATCTCACCACTCGGATAGAGCCGTTCGTAGTACAGCTTGGTGGGTGTTCCCGAAGAGTCTTTATCTGAGATTTCGTTGTACCGCTCACGAGAGGCTATAAGCACCGGAGTATCTGCACCAGCCGACGTGCGACAGAAGGCAGAGATAACCTTCAGTGGCCGACGAATGTCGATAATAGTCCCGGAACCGGCAGAGATACTTCCAGCAGTAGTGGCATCTACCGCTACTTGAGTTATCGTCTTGAACTGTTTGATTCCATATATGACACCAGAGCTTGGCCCATCAGTGCCATCGCCTATGGTCTCTGTGATTGAGTCGCCATAAGTGTTGGTTCCGTAGACCGTAAAGACGCTATCTGCATCATCTCCGTCGGAGGTAATACTGATATGGCGAGGGACGTCAAAGGTAGCCACTCCACCAGTAGCAAGCGCTCCGCCTATCGTAAGGTCGCTCGCTCCAGAAACTGATTGCGCAGTGGTAACTCCATCAGCATCAACGGCAGCGCCATCGACGATAGTGTAGTTAACTTGGCCGGTGACAAGGTCGAAAGACTTCTGCACATAATCATGTGGCAGTAGCTCTTCCGCGCTCCATGAATCCAGGATCAGGTTGAGGAGTTCTCTTGCGTCCTCAAACATGTCGTTGGTAGGAGTTTCGGTCGCCCCGATAGCATTAATCGCACGCAGGGCAGAATTGATTAGGTTGCGTGGTGTCATTTTAGTTCTCCGTCTGCGTGAACAAGCTATCTAAAATTCCATATTCGGACTGAGAAAAGTGCTAGTAACCTCTTCGTCCCAGCGCTGTAACTTGCTGAACGACGCTTCGGCCTTGGCCTCTACCCATGCTAAGTGCTGCTTGTGAACCTCTTTCGGATACTCCATGCCTACCAGTGCCGCAAGGTTCAGGGCAATCGTATTCTGCCACTCATCCGCAAACTGTGGCGCATCTGAGCGGGCTACCATGGTCTCCATCGGCATCTGGGCGTCGAAGAGAATCTCACCGTCCACATTCGCATTGACCGGCCACGTATAGAGCACGCCGTTAGTGAGTTGTGGATCGTAGTAGACCTCAGTAGGGCCATCAGAAACGGCTGTCGTCTTATTGGTGATGCCTTGGTACTGTGAGCGACTTAACATGTTAACGGGGCGCTGGTATCCGTCTCCGTTGTCGTATCGTGGATTCTTGATCCTCAACGGGCGATCAATCTTGGTAGTATAAGCAACTACCGTAGCATCGTCGTCCACGTCATCGGTCAGTACGTCGGTCAGCGTTACTTCGAGGGTGCTAATTGAAACTATGGTTGTCCACTGAAAAGAACCACTTTCCAGTTCTATTCCAATGTAGTCCGCTGCCGTCATACCCGTCACGCTATCTACGTCTATCGTGCTCGCACCAGTACTGGCAGCCGCCGAGGTGTTGGTACTCATCCCTGACAGCGTAGCGTTATCCCCGGATGGACCAAGATCATATGAGGCTGAACTCTTTTGAGGGTAGAGCGTCACCGGCTGCGTAAGCCAAAGTCCAACGTCCTTAGCATCCCACTCTTTGAGCATGGAATTCAGGGCCTCGGCTGCATTGTCCATCTCTTCCGGGTAGCGGGTGCCGCCAACCTGAATCAGGCCAAGTAATCTAAATGCTCTGCGGATAAGAGCATCCTGAGTTGTGCTAAGTGTAACTGTTCCACTGGTCGCCATGATTCCGCCTATCTATTTTCAGTCAACGTCAATATCCTGTATCGGTCAGCGCCCTGCGGCGTCTCTTCATCTTACGGCCACGTTTCCTCGTGGGCTTGGTTCCCGCCCGTTTGTTCAGTGCCAACCTTCGCACTCCAGAGCTACTTGTTCCCGGCATAATCTTACCTCAGGTTAAAGCGGATCGCTCTCATCGTACGGCTCAAGGCTATCAGCAGTTACATTGCCTATGGGAGTGAAGGTGTTGGAGAAGTTCGAGTTAGAGCGAACATTTTCAGCACGAGCAACATCTGGTCGCACCTGAACCTTGTCCTGTGGATGTCTCGGCTCATAGCAGGTATCTAAGTGGACGAACTGGTTCTTCCAGTTCTTAACCATCTCACTGGAATACCCGTTGCGTCCGCAGATATCACACTGGACTAAGTATTCACCCGGCCTGTATTTGCCTGTACGTCCCATTAATCAGTCGCTCCAGGGAAGGACATAAGTAGATCGACCGCGCCACGAACATGACTGGTAACTGAAAGTCTTGCAGCCTTGATAACCGCAGTCGAGCTAAGGGTCTCGTCGGTTGTCTGGAGACCGGTCTCTTCGTTCCACCGTGACGTATCTTCGTTGCGACCACCGGGGGTCAGCATATTGTCCAGTGTATCGAGGAAGGTATGGCTCAAACTTGAACTGGTAGAGTGGACTATCTGCACACCCATACCGGCGATGTAGTAGTCTACTATGATCGGTTTACTCTCGCATTCATCTGCTGAGCCGACAGTGGCATTGCCCGTCAGAGCGGCACTGACATAGATCGCCTCTACCACGCTGAAGTTCTTGTCTCCCTTGACGGTAGCAGAAGCGGTTGGTCCGGTAATCTTCTCGGTAAGCCTGTTTCCGTAGCGGTCTAAGCCGACTACCGTGAAAGTGACTCCACTCTCATCGGAACCGGCAGAGGTGATGCTGACATGCCTCGACTGAGTCGTACACCTGTCTCCGTTCATCACATAGTAACCGGCAGCAGATATCGTCTGTGACTCAGCTATTCCATCAACGGACTCAGCCCATCCGGCGTAGGTCGCTCCAGTGAGCGTACCATCTGAGTAGATAGCGTAGACCTTCTTGAACGTGCCGGTACTCGTAGCTGTAGCAAGGGCACCAGCTCCAGCCATTGACTCTGAAGCGTCAGCTCCATCGGCGTCCATGCCGTAGATGGTCAGCGTATCACCAGAGTTGTTACCCGTGGAGTATACGATTACCGCAGCAGCATCGCTTACCTCAGCTATCCCGTACATCGTGGCGTCAAAAGTCCACACGCCGTCCAGAGTAAAGGCAGCAGCAGCAGCTAATGTAGATGTAGTGAGAATCGTAGCAGTGTTTCCAGTGATACCAACGCTTACGTTGCCGCTGGTGGCTCCGTCAATTGCGATCTTTGAGACTTCACGGTAAAGGACTACGCTGGCAGTCGTACCTATGGCTGCTCCGGTAAGTTTCTCTACCCTGTTTACTCCGTCTGAATCCTTACCTGTAACCGTAAATGTCCGTGCGCTCTCATCGGCAGCAGCGGTAATCAGTATGGTGGCCGCTGTCGCAAGTTTTGCCACGCCAACAGTAGCAGCCAGCGCACCGTTCAAACTCAACTCGCCAGCGCCAGACGTAGTCTGCGCAGCGCAAACCCCGTCCGCATCCGCAGGCGTAAGGCCGATTGTCGTATCAATTGGCCGCATTAAAACCTCCTCAACATTGCTTTATATGTATGTTAACCGGGGCTGTCGAAATAACCAACCCCGGTAGAAAGATCAAGAAGCAATGTCAATTAAGGAATTGCGCCAGCCGCAGGATCAAGCACACCACTGACATTGATGTCGTTGCTACAGAAGTTCTGCGCCACGAAGAAGTCATTGGTGGCCGCAAGAACAGCGGCATTCGGTACGGGCGACAGGATATAATTGTCGTATATCGCTCCAGTAGAAGACGAGTCAGACTTAATGCCGACAACCAAACCCGCACCAGTATCGATGTTGACGATACGGTTGTTGTGTATCCGAATGTTAAGCGCAATGCCGGTCAGGGCATCAATCACCGAGGCTGAGCAATCGACATGCCATCTGTTATCTCTGATGATACAGGTGTCGCTGGTTCCAGTGAAAAAGATCGAACTGGTCATCGAGCCAGCAGCAGTAACGAAGTCGCAGCCTTCAATAACCACATTGGCGACCGTAGTGGCTATGTCAACGTGTTTCAGGAATTCCTTCGTTGCCGAGGTGTCGCGGAACACGCAATTGCGAATGATCGTTCCATCAGCAGTAGCCGAAAGGTCAATGGCCTGAACCGTGCTGGCAATGTTGGCTACGAACTTCAGGTTCTCTAAAACCGTATTGCCTACGGTAATCATCACTGCACCATCAACGGCAGTCGATGTAAACGTCGGGACTCTACTGCCTTGGCCGAGTCCCCTGATGGTCAGATTGGCTACATCAACGGCGAAGATCGCAGCAGTAGACAGGTTCTCCGTATGATCAGCGGCGATGATAATCGTATCTCCAGCCACGGCCTTACCGATAGCGATGTCAATCGTGGCATAGGGGTTGTTGCGAGTACCGTTTCGTGTGCTTCCGGTATTCGCATCAACCCAGATCACCTTGTTGTCCACGGTGGGAATCTGGTTGATAGGAAGCTCCAGAACTTCAGAGCCTCTATTTATTGCACTTGGGATGCTAGACATTCATTGCCTCCAATTAGCCCTTAAGTAGTGATGGTATCAGCCGCAGGATCAAGAACACCACTGACGTTGATAGTGTTAGAGACGTAGTTCTCAGCCACGAAGTAGTCAGCGGTGACCGCAAGTGGCTCAGCGTCGTTCTTGGGAGACAAGCAGTAGTTATCGTAGACTGCTCCTGTCCCATCAGCGGAAGAGATAAGGCCCACCACAAGACCGGCGGAGGCGTCGATATTTATGATACGATTACCGTAAATCGCAATATCAAGGGGATCATCAGCCAAGTGGTCGATAACGCCAGCCGAACAATCTACCTGCCAGAAGTTATTGCGGATGATGCAGTAAGAACTCGTCCCTGCAAAATCAACAGACTCTGTCATCCCACCAGCGTATGTGGTAAAATCACAATCCTCGATGATAAGATCGGTGACGGTTGTGGCAACATCGATGTGCTGCAAGAAGTCCAGGCTCGCACTGGAGTCGCGGAAGGTGCAGCCTCTGATAGTCGTTCCGTCAGCAGCAGCGGCGATGTCAATCGCCTGTACGCAGTCTGTGATGTTGGATACGAACTTGAGGTTCTGAAGCGTGGTATTGGCGGCGGTAATCATGACCGCACCGAGCTGGACGGTAGAGGTGAACGTGGGAACTCTCTGCCCTTCGCCCATGCCGATGAAGGTCAGGTCGGCAGTGCTGATGTTGAAGCCTACCGAAGCCGCATAGGCTCCGTTGATCGGTATGTAAAGCGTGCTCGGAGTAGCAGCAGTGTCGCAGATTCCGTTTGGATCAGCCACTGTGCCGATAGTAATATTACCTGAAGTAGCGCTGCCAACGTAGACGGATGTAACCGTCGCAAACTTTTGGGTCGTATATACCGTTGTAGCGCCCGGACCCGCACGCGACTCTGAAACTGGCGCTCCGTTGCCATCGGTTCCGGTGATAGTAAAGGTGTCTCCGGTTTCAGTGCCATCACTGGTAATCCCGACCACACAAGTGCTGGCCAGCGTAGCCACTACTGTCAGGTTCTCAGTATGGTCTGCCGCGATCATAATTGTATCGCCAGCCACGGCATTTGTGATGGCATTAGCGACGGTACTGTAGGGCTTACCGTACAGCCCATAGGCGTTGGTATCAGCATTCGCATCAACCCATAAGACGTTCGCACCTGGATTGGCCAACGTCTGGTACGGCAGATTGTTAATTGTTACACCACTTTTAAATCCACTAGGGAAAGTCGAACCAGCCATTTGTGCCTCCTACGGACGCCGTAGCGTCAAGTGAATACCCGTAGTTCGGATATTTTATATTGCCGGAACGGGCTTTGACACCCGCCCCGGTTAAAGATTCATGCCACAAGCTCATTGTCAAGGACAAAAATTAAGTCTCATAACCCATTGGTATACAACGAGTTATCATGATCCTTCTGACGCAAAACAGCCCTTTGGATCTGTCCAGCCAAAGGAGTACCTGCAAACACCTGTGAACACGGCGTCCTTAGTCAGGAACTCGTTATCCGTGTCGAAGGTATCAGGCATTCTCTCGAAGTACTTCAGGCCGTCTGGAACGTCTGTGGTCAGGAACCACGCATCCGTGTCGGTAAAGTACGGGGAGACGGCTACCTTGGGAATAATACCCATAGCGCGAAGCGCATTGGGATCGTTGTCCGAAGAGTCAACCCGCAGGACAGACTTGGTGATCCGGTAAGCCTCAAACTTCAGGGCGGTAGGAACAGCCAAGCACTTAATCTGCGCATTGATTTTCAGGCCACGGTCATTTTCCCATCCACCGATATCGATAGAAGCCTGTTCAAGAGCGGCCTCACTGAGATCGGCAGGAGTGGTCAGCTCGTTCTGGAAAGTCCCACCAGCTCCGCCACCATTAGGATGAACCGCAGAGAACAGTTCAATGCTATCAGCGCCGAGATAGGACGAGTTGAAACCACGGTTAAAGGTATTGGCCGCAACTGTTTCCTTGGTCTGCCTCATCGAATAGGCCAGCGAGCGGGGGCTACGCAGCATCTGCATAGACATCTCATACTGGTTATCCGCATAGGCTTCCATGGTAACCTTGAAGCCGGAACCGTAGGTAAGGTGAGTGTAACGTTTGATGAATCCCTGAGCCATCGAATCCATGAGCACCGGAGCGCCCTCAGTTTTGACGGGAATCAGGCCAAGGCCAGTCAGGCCGACGTCTTCTTCGTAGGCTTTCTTGGACTTGTTGTGCGAGAATAAATCTGTGTAAATCATCGGGTGTTCTTTGTACTCTTGGCCGAAAATCGCATTCAATCCAGGCCAGAGCAGCTTAGCAAGATCACCGCGTGCGATAGGTACTGACATTGTTATCTCCGCGATATGCGTTAGTAGATATGCTCAAAAAAAGCCAGGATTAAGCGTGAACGCCACCTTGGCCGCCCGTGGTCTTAATGCCGCGACCGAGTTGGTGCATGTTCCAGCAAGCGCGAACCTTACCATAAGCACCGAGGGCATTGTCCGGTAAAGAGACAATCTCCAAGATGGAACACCCTAATGTCTCCGTAGCGGCAGGGGTGTCCAAATAGAAGCCGGAGGTCTGCGCGTCAGCGTCAGCTCCGCCATCAATCGGATCGGCCTTAGAGCCAATGTCACCATCTTCGAGAGAAGCAACCTGCGCCTCAAAGATGAGGTCGGGCGAGATAGCTACGAGTACATACATTCTTGTTGAGGTCGCCACATAGCGCGGCTTGTCGAGACTCGACACAACGTCGGCGTCACTACCGTCCCAACTTTCCATACTGACGACGATACCGTAGTTTGCGTCGGCGGTGGTGGTCCATGCCGTCACGGTCGGGATGCCGAGGCTAAGAGCACCAGCAACCAACTTGACGGGGTCTCCTACAGCTAGGGCGGTTGCATCGGTGCCCTTAATACATTTCTGGACATATCCCATGCTACCTATCCCACCTGAAAGCGTCCCAACGGGGGTGAACCCATGGATACGAGATACATTTGCCACTTTAACTTACTCCTTGTTTAGCGAAATCATATTCGCCGATTAACTTCGTCTTCAACTCCAGAAGGTTTAAGCCCTCCGCCTATGGGATTACCCTGTGCATCGACAGCCTGCCGTAGTCCAGCTTCTGCTCTTGTGATCTTATCCTGCTTCTCTTGCTGAGCTTCAGCGTGCCATCCTTCGGGAATTTCCATCAGTACCCCTCTTATCCGGTCTCCAGCGTTGTCAACACCTACATCGCGCGACACGTTGGAACCCATCTGACTGGGGTTTTTCACCTGACTGTCACCATCGACAGTGGCTTTGGGGTCATCTACTCTCTTCCATCCCTCGGCTTCTTTCTGTGCTAATCTCATGCCTCCATCGACATCGTTGAAAATATGTCGCTTGAAACCGGGACGGTCTGGGAACTTAAGCCTATTACGAGTGAACGGAGTCCGCTTTGGTCGGCCAGAAGGATTGTTACCCTTCGTGGCTTTAGACGCTGTGCCATTGCCACCGTCCAAAGACATAGACTGCTTCTTCTCAGCAATCTTCCGCTCTAACGTTTCCAGCTCCTCAAGCTCCAATAACTCTTTACGTTTTACTTCAAGGGTCGTGGTGACCCCGCCCTCTGTAGGGTTCTTTGTCTCTACCGCTAACGTCGTAGTGTCAACTTCGGTCGGCTCTTTAGCCGTGCTTTTGTTGAGGTCGAGTATGCGCATACCGAACCCGCCTTCAACTGGAACAACTGTCACCTTGAGTCCGTCCTTCTGCATTTTACCTCTCTGGAGGTTGCAGCCGTTGGCCTTAGCAAAAGGAGACCCATCTTTCTTGAAATACACCCCATCCTTCAGGGAAAGCTTGTAAGTTGTCTGAATGTCTTTCATTATATTTATCCTCTGTCTTTAATTTCATCGAAGTTGGCAAGCCATTCTTTGCGGGTAAAGTTAGGAATTGAATCTACCTGAGAGTCGCAGGCCCGCTTCTCTTCTGCGCTCAAGCTGGCGTAAGTGGTCGCCTTCGACCTGTTGCCACCGCGTCCTACATTGCCCTCAACGTCAGAAATCTCCTTACGAGCAGACTTGCTCTCGTCCTCTTCGGCCTTGGGGGCAGACTTGCCATCAGCGGTCTTGGTCGGCTTGATACCATTAAAGGCGTACTTGCCAATCAGATCGGGACGCCTCATCTCAACGTAATTGGCTATCTCGCGGTCTATCTTGGCCAACCTGAACCTAGGGGAAAGAACTTTGTATTCATCAAGGGAGTTCAGCTCCTCTGCAAGTTCAATCACGTCACTGACATCGCTGTCAGCGCCTGCCCCTTCGGGCTTATACCACGAGTTTTCCTGCATCCAGTCAGAGATGGCTGGGTCAAGACTCGGCTCATCCTGCGGCTGGACAGCAGACTCATTGATCTTGGCGATCTGATCATCAATAGCGTCTACCTTGTCATTGTCGCCCTCTTCCACCGCCTGACGCTTCAACTCCCTAAGCTCACCCTGAGCCTTGGTCTGATCCTTCTGACTCATCTCATCAAATCGCCGATTCAACTGAGTGAACTGACGGGTCATCTGCTCAAGGGTATGCTCCACCCTCTTCTTGCCGTTCTTAGTAGCCTCGTTTATCTTCCACTGGTTCTCGATGAACTCATCCGGGCCAATGCCCTTAGACGGGTCGTCGAGTTGGTCTTTCGGTTTCCATCCGTGCCCAGAGGCCATCTTGACCATAGGACTATCAGGATCGAACCCACCGTAGTTCTCGTTGTTTTCTTCGCCACCAGCTTCTCCACCTTCGTCAGCGGGGTCAACGATAGGGTCTGCTACCCCTGTACCTTTATCCTCATCAGCCATTGGGGGCCTCCAGCGCATTCTCGTTTAGCTTGTGATCGCCACACCAGTCGGTGTCGAATACGACCGGATAGCCATTCATGGTCGGGGCATGACGACGGCACCTACCCACGCTACCATGGGTCTCAATTACTGGCTCATCTCCTTCAGCCCACTTGCCGGATACCGCTACGGCCTTCTCAACATACCACATGCAAGTGCTGCACTTCATTTCTGAAGTTCTGTGCATCCAAGGATCGCGTTGCTCAGCCATTATCAACCTCCGAACTATCGCAGACGAAATAGACGTCCTCGTCGTTTATGACGGAATACTTCTCAGGGTCATCTATGAGTTCAAGCGGCTTGCCTGAGTGGCGAACGAAGTAGACCATGTCTCCAGCCTGACACCACGGGTCGTCTTCTCCGTAGCCCATGAAGGCATTGCGTCCAACGGCCAGCACCTTGGCATACTCACATGCCGTCTTGTCCTTGGCCGGGATGATGATACCACCCTGAGTTCTCTCCTCTTCAGCGACTACTTTAATCAGCAGTCGATGTCCAGCGGGAGACCCTGGAGGCGCATCGTCGGTTCGCATTCTCATATTATCGCGAGTTAGTTCGGGGGTTGGCTGCATCGGCTATGTCCTCTAAACAAGTAAAACAAAAAAAGCCCGAACAGAAAGAGTTTCCTCTCTCCATTCGAGCTGGGTGATGACCCTAAGGGATCACCGAGTATCGAGTTGGTACTGCTTATTTATTCCAGCGGGTCCACTTCCTGTTCGCCCACTGGGGCAGCACAGATATATTGAGGCGTTTCACCCCAACGGCAATTCCTTAAGGGTCGCAACCGATAAGGCTTCATCCGTGCGCAGGCAACGCCACGAAGGGCGATGCCGTAACTGTTTCTGCACATGGCAGATCAGCTATACTATATCTTCATACTTCTGTTCGTACCCATAGAGCTTCCTGTCTACGGTACGACAGAGGTGAGTCCGTCCGTGTATGTTAACTTCTACTCCGCGTCCGAGAGCCATGCCTATCCAGAACTCAGCAGAAGCCTTCTGGGTAGAGTATTCGCTCTTGTGGGACATGCTTATCCCGTACATGTCAATTACGTCATACCCCTTGAGCATAGCCAAGGCCAGCATGTAGTCTACGCTACTGTAGAAGTAGTGCGACCCGAACTCCTCTACCACTTCCCTGAGTGGATACACGATAGCCGTATCTGGGAAGTAGTGCCGTGGCCCCGGAACATACATGGGCGTATCGCTCTTCTCTGACTCAGATATCGCGTTAGACCATTCGAGTAGCTTACCACTCTCCTCTATCGCTTCCCTGTAGTGCATCCCGAAGATGACATCGACCGGGCGACGACATATAAGGTCATTGACGCCCCAAGTGTCGTGCCCTTTCCCGCAAGGTGGAGCATCCTTCCAGCCATCAGCCTTACCTATCAAGACCAGATTCATGCTCATCCCTGTCAGCAATAAAACTCATAGCTACGTTTAGGCAACGGAGCACTAGTATCAGGCGTAGTCTCCACATATCGATCATCCCCCCAATACGGCTGCCTCATCGGCGGCCAAGGAACTTGCGGTGGAGAGATATGAATCTCTTTCGGCCTCATCCGCTCAGTCATCAGGTCGCTCTCAAGCTGCTTGATGCGATCTTCAAGATGCTCAATGGCAACCCTGTCAGAGACTTCTTGTCCGCATTTCTTGCACTTCATGTTCGCTCCTAAGATTGTAAGACTTCGAGCCGGATTACGGGGCGATCCTCAAGGAAAGCCTTCTCCACGTTGCCCAATCGTATATGCAGGGATCAATTGGGACGTACCAGCCGAGCGGGATGTACTCACATAGGTGCCCTGCTATTTGCACCGCCGAAGCCCTATTTCTTCAATTCAAGCTTGAGTTCTTTCTCGATCTGCGCTCTACATTGCCTGATTCCGCCCTCATACATCCTGATCTTGAGCGTAATCTCTCCGGTCAGCCTGCCTGCTATCTGCGAGTCAATCGTCTCTTGTAGTACCATGAAAGCGTCTGATCGTTCCACAATTATTCCTATCTATAATATAATTAAGACCTCTTGTCAAGGAAAATCGTCATTTGCTTCCAGCTTCTACACTAAGTACGTCATTCATCGCCGCACAATATCCAGCTCCCTCAAAGGCAACAGCCTGAGTCTTGGACGAGTTGTCCTTACTGAAGTAAGTTCCGCGCCCAAGGTCACCACGCTTCCCATTCAAGACCTCATGGATGGCTCCCAGCACCTTCTCGGTGATAGGATTGACCCTCCAAAGGCTCAGCTCTTCGTCGGTAATGCCTTCTACGATGATCATTTCTTCTCCTTGCCCTTGGGCGGTTTAGTTGACTGCGTCTTCTTGTCGGCAACAGCTTTCTTCTTGTCTACTTCGACCTTGGCGCGTTTTGTCTCTGTGTCAGCCAATTTTGCCGCTGCATTGACTTCTGCGCTCAATCTCTTGTTCTTGATATCTTCCTTCATGGCAACCAGTTCCAGCTTCAGCTTGGCTATTTCGAGCGGGAACTTCTGGAGTTCCATACCCAGTTGAGTATCTTCGCTCTGCTGTTCCTTGGCTTTCAGCTCCAGTTCGGCTGCATCGTTCGCGGCCTTGGGATCAGGAGGTGGCTCCCAGTCTGCCGGAGGAAGAATCTCATCGATATCTTCTAAGCCAAGGGCCTCGTAGTAGCGCAGATAGACCTCACGCATGAACTTCCACGGGAGACCTTGCTGCTGGGCTGCCTGAAGCGCCTGCTCAGCCTTAATTAGCTTCTCTACAATCGTTACTTCCTCTGAAGCGCCTACAGGAGTAACGTCCAGCGACTGCTGACTATAGGCGGCTCCGGTGATTGACCTGTCCTCCTCTTCAAACAGGCGGAAGAACTGCTCCTCAGTCTCCGACATATGGCGGGCGTTCAGGTCGTACAGGAGGGCATACTCGTCACGCAACCCCTTGAACAGTCGTCCGGTAGTAGCCTTGTAGAACTTCAGACCCTGTTCGATGAGCGCCAGAGTGGTACTGGCCGGTTGGTTAGCCGTACTGCTCTCTCCGGCAAGGACTTCAGTCGTGCTTCCAAGTTGCTCGAACGCCTTGAGGAGTAGGCCGAGCGTCTGGAATATAGCCTGACTAGGCTCTCTAGCTGGCAGCAGCATGATGTCTTTACGCATATCGTCAACATCATTCTGAGACGTCTTCATCTCACCTGGACGGAACCTTGCATCGCCCCTTCCGAGACCAAGTCGTGGATTAGCTATTCCGGCCTGAGTATTATACCACGTTCCGCTGTCGATGGTCTGGTTGATCATGCTATTCAGGATGGCATTAGGGTGGAGCAGTAGCTGTCCGAAGCCAAAGCCGTAGATGTTGCCGTCCGGGGCTGGCATGAAGATGTAGCGCACGAAGTATTGCAGTGGATCGATCTTGGCTATCTGCTTCTCGTCGGCACTGAGGACTATCCCACGCACATCGTAGCGCGGCCTGATGCGAAGTACCTTCTCCGTATCCTTATGTATAGTAACGATATATGGTTCAAGTAGGTCGTCTTCATCGAGGTCTAACCACCTGTGCTGCTCAAGGAGCACGAACGTCGGTTCATCCTCTCGCAAGTCACCGCTCTTAGCGTCCTGATCGCCACCACCAAGGTCGGCATCAAGATATAGACCGGCCCTCTGGCGCTCAATGACCTCTCGCTCTGACAGCTCGAATACATGGGTGATCCGCTTGGCGCTCTCCATGCTACGAGCCTTGTAGTTGATCACTATATCAAGGGCGTTGTAGTACTCGGATGCATTTCGTTTGTTAGGTATGTCCCTATAGACCTTCTGGAATGCAACGCCATAGACCGGCAGGGCGAATAGCATGGCATCTTTGCCACCAATCCAATCGTCCATCTCATCCATCAACTGCCAACTCATATGCTCGCTGACCAAAGAGGCTGAGTCAGCCTTCTTCCCATCAGGGTCGGGACCGTTAACACGGCACTTGACTACTCGCTGACCCTTCATCATCAGCGGCAGACTACGTGAGTTGAACTGGATAGCAGCCTGACTTAGCAGCGGATAGATGGCGTTGCTGGCACCATCCCACGGGAAGGTCTTCTTCTCCATCAGCATACGGACAAGCTTCTCAGCCTCCTCCATCTGCTTCTCCCAGTCGGAACGGCTCTCCTTGTCGATCTTATACTCGTCGGCAACTATACGCCCTATGGAGTCCAACTCCTCGTCCTTAAGCTCGTCAGCTACGTTTAGCATACCGATGAAGCCCATCAACATCTCTACCTGTTTGTTCTTAGCGGCCTTCTGTGGGTCTGCTACATCAAGTGCCATTGTGTTCTCCTATTAAGTAGCTATAGCTAATCAATATCCCGTTATCGAGTTCTTAGTGTTGTCGGCTGACTGTCTCTGACGTTGCCTCTCAGCCTCCTCGTAATCATACTCATCTTGGATCATCTTCCTCGGCCTGACGGTCTGAGTGAAGGTCATGGCAAGGGCATCACCCCAGTCTGGAGAAGATAGTTCGCGTTTTTTCATGTCTTCTTTTTTCTCAAGTAGGATTCTCTCTATCCTGTCAAATCCATACCTTGGGCCGGTAAGATCATCCTGTAGTTTTACGCTATCCCTCTCAGACAAAGCTGTGATGTCAGCAGTCTCAAGCCACTCCTCCACTCTTCCCCAGCACTGGGCGCGCTTATTTGAATACTTGCGTTCCGATGACTTGTGCGCCCCATTGTGCTCAATCCATAGTCTACCCAACTGCCTTCCGCGATCAACAACGCCAGCCCCTATCCCAACAACATCCACGAAGACTGCGTCAGGCTTTTCCTTGTCCTCATACTCTGCCGTTAATTGGGCGGTTTGCATGGTATCTAACTTATTGTATTCTTTCATCCATAAAACTTTCAGACCCTTCCTTACACAGAAGACCGTTGAATCGTCTCCGAATCGAGCCACATCAACCGCAAGTACCTTAGCTGCATGGCGATAAGCGTCTTCCTTGTGCTCCCTCTCCATCGCTCTCTCAACAAGATCGGTAGCGATGAACTGCATACTTGATTTATGGGGAAACTTTCCTAGTACGCCAACGCGGACAATGTCGTCATCCTCGCCATAGAGGGCAACCTTATCGTTCAGTTCTTTTTTGTCTGTTATTTTAGCGGTACGAGAGTCTATAGACCTCGTATTCCACAACTTACGTTCCTTGTGGAAGATAGAATGGAATCTTCCCGTATTCTGCGTTGGATTGCCGAATGCAAGCCAGACAGCACCCCTCTCCGTCAGGATACCGGACGCGATATTCCAGATAGAGTCGTGAATCTTAGAGGCTTCATCGAACAACATCATTACATGCTTATCGTGCGTTCCAGCAAAGGCTTCAGAGTTGTGTTCCGACCATGGAATGGCGGAAGCCACCCATGTCTCAGGATGCTGCTTGAACTTGAACGAGGTCGCCGTCCACTCGAACCAATGCCCGTCGATAGCAACCTTGTTCCACTTAGCAAGCTCTCGCCATGTCTTTGTCGCAAGCTGCGTTCCGGTATTGGCCGTGACAACTATCTGCGGATGTGGCCTTGTAGACATGAACCATTTAATAATCCACGACACTAAACAAGTTTTTCCAATCCCGTAACCACTTGCCGTAGCCATCTTTACGTTGTTTGCTTCACCGGTCAGACAGTCCCTCATGCCCTGTCCGAGGTCGATCAAGAACTCAGACTGCCACTTATCTGGGCCTTCCTCATCGGCGAGAATCGTTCCTGACTTCCCCCAAGGAAAGACTGCCATGGCATACCCTAGTGGGTCGTCATGGAATTGGGCAAGATACTCTGCCATCTCATGATCACCCGGAGTAGCTACAAAGGCCATTAGTCGTCCCTGTCTTCCTTGCTTGTGAAGAAGTCGTCCAAGGCTTTGACTACGAGCGAGAGACGGTCCTTAAGTTCGCCCTCGTAAGATGGGTCTGACATATGTTGCTCCCAAGTTCTCAATAACGCTTGGCAATCCGACATTAGCCATGTCGCCGTAGTGACTACCCTCACCATCGCATCCACCTCTTCCTCCAACCTCTTGATCTTCCGATCCTTATAGCCTTCCGATTCGTGCATCATCATTCCCCCGCTCTGATTTCCTGTAGAGTTTTCTCGCCATTATACTTGCGAGGATTGCCACACATATAGCAGCTACATATCTGCCCATTGTCGGCGTGTAGTCCGACGAATCTTGGGTCGTTAGCAAGCTCAGGCTTGTGCCAAATGTTGTTGAATTTATTTCTCGCCTTTGCCTTGACCCTTAATCGCTGGTGACGTATGTATGCTCTGCCTCTGCTCATGATTCCTGTAAGAAAAAGTAGTATGTTTTTCTTAAATTAATATCAGCCAGATATAAGCACATACAATGCATATACGCCGACCGAGAAAATAGTCCACACGGTGATATCGACAGCCGTCTTCCACCAATAACGCGAGTCTGGATGCGGGTCTAGAGCTATTTCCTTCGTGACGATTATAAACAGCCACCCGACGAGTATGAACCACTCGTGGAGCATCCCTGCGACAAAGCCAACTGCGATACCGCCAAGGGCATGGAAGATAGAGCGATGTAGGACCCAACGTGTAAACTTATCCATCAGAACGTCTCCTTAAGCCTTGCAACTCCAGTAGAATGACCGACCCATACTCTGCCCGCTGAGTCGGCTTGAACGCTGAAGATTTCATACCCAGGAAGACTGTCTCCGGTGCTGGCTGGGAAGTACTCACGCCAACTACTTCCACCACTCGGAATCTCTTCCTGATAGGCCACCAGCCCTGAGTCGGTTCCAATCCACATGGTTAGTGTTACGGGGTTATAAGCCAATGAGTTAACCTCATACACCGGCAGGCTATCAGTCCAATCGGTCCACGTAGTATCACCATCGAACTGGACAAGTCCCTCGTCGCCACCGAACCATATACTGGAGTCGTTCCCGGCGATAGCCATGGCCTGAATCAAGTTACCCTTCAGCTCACTATTAACCGTGGTATACGTTATCCAGTAGGTAGATATGAGCCTGCTCACGCCATTCTCGGTCGCTATCCATACGGAGTAGGTGGAGTCTATCACGATGTCGAATATACGTTGACCAGCAAGGCCATCAGAGGTGTCGTACTCCGCGTCCACTGTGTCCGAAAAGAGACATAAGTATCCACCAGTGCCGCCAATCCACACTTGGTTAGCAGAGCCACTGTCGGCCTCAATGACCCATATCACGCTATCGGGAATGGTCGATTCGGTTATTAGCGAGTCGTCGGTGAATGACAGGGTGTCGTGCCGCGTAAGTCCAAGAAGAGACCCGGTATAGATGGTGCTATCGGGAGTCCCTGCTCCAGCGAGGACGTTGTTGCGGCTCTTCTGAATGTAAGTTGTATCATCATATATATAGTGCGATATCGAATCGTCAGCTGCCTGATGGTATAGTCCCATCGCGGTTCCCAGCCAGACGTTACCAGTAGCATCGTTCCAGATATCCCTGACCGGATTAGCCCGCGTACTGTCATCGACCAAGGTGGACATGGTCACCCACGTAGTTGGGATAGACCAATCCGTGCTCACCGTATCGTTGACCGCGCTATAGAACCTATGTGCTCCATTTACGGCGAAAGCAGTCACTACGTACACCGTATCGATCTCAAGTGTATCAGCCGTAGTGATTGTAAGCCTAAATGAATCCGTCTCCCAGGTGGCGCTGGTTGAATCAGATACAACGAACGCAGAATCGGCAGCGTTTCCCTTGATAAAGTACCTGACCCCAACGCTATCAAGGCCGTCGCCAACGCTGTCTATGCGGCCACCGAAGACATCATATACCCAACTCCCAAGCGTCTTCAGCGTATCTATATCTAGGTTGGTAATGACCGCCGGAGGGACAAGTGTTTCATAGGCAATACTCAAATACGGCAGGTTCGTGGCGGATATTGCTCCATGATACGTATCCTCGGTCGGCAAGTTAAGCCTATAGACATCATCGGCCCCAAGTAACATAATGCGCAGCGAATCGGTTCCCATCGCAGTGAGCAACTTGGCCTTACCTGTCGCCGTGAAATCCACAGAGACCCAGCTATCAACGTCTCCAGTTGCAACCCTGAGGCTGTCAGATAGCTCAGTTATCGTATGTGGTGCCCCATCGGTCCAGCCAGTGAAGTCATTAAACCAAGTCGAATCGGCGGTTCCACTGAAGGTTCCTTCGGCCACCATGACATCAAGCGAGTCGGTCACAGATGTAGGATAGAAATAGAGCGTGGCACTGATGATGCTATCGGCAAGCTCCAACTGGTCAGTGGCGAACGTAAGTGCTGTTCTACCAACGCTATAATTACCACCCGGCTGCCAGTATCCGATGTTCATCGTCGAGGCATCAAAGGCATTTGAGCAAGTCGAGTCCCTTACCTGCCAGTCGAGAGTCGTATCGGCCACGAGCGTCAGTCCTCCGCTCACAGCGGCTATGGCGGTGTCAAGTGCGACGGCGCGATAGTAGACTACAATATAGGGAATGGTCGCAGCAGAGTTCGTAGCCCAACTGGTCAAGCCCTGAGTCGCTGCGTCTGGCTCGAAGTTTGCAATGTCCTGCCCGTTAAGAAGCGTCATCCGCAAAGTATCAGAGCCAAGCTTGGCGGCGAGAGAATCAAGTCCAACCTGCGTAAATAATTGGCTATAAGTCGTTGTCGGAGAAGCACTTGTCTGAATAAATGGGGCAGTGTATTCTATCACTCCAGAGTAGGTTGAATCTACTGGACCAGCAGATATATCTACCCATCCAGTGAAATCATTGAACCACGCCACATCCACCGAGTCAGAAGCGACATAGCCACCCGCGTACGTCCCCTCTACCACATAGGTTGTATCGGCATCAGTGAAGTCTATAACGCCACGTAGGTGAAGGTACAGGCGTGCAGAGTCAACGACAGATACGGCAGGAGCAAAACTACTAAGGTCAAACATGACAAAACCACGAGAGACCCTAAAATCAATCGCGGTAGTGTCAGAGTTGAAGATGGCAAGCTCAGCTGCTACGGCCTCAGCGATCGCTGAATTACGAGCAGTCTCATACGCGGCATCCTCTACCTTAACAGACCTAAACGTGGCGGCAGAATCCACTATAGCGGTCGTTATGGCAACATCCTGCGCCTTGGACAAGGTCGGTACAAGCAACAACAGTAAAGCTACCCCCAAGATCAAGCGTTTAATCATGTATCATAGTCTTTTCTTCCCCTTTAGGTTGTGGCCATAGGGCCTCGGACATTGTCTCGATCAAGTCGTTATTTGTCTTAAGCATGGACCATTGGCGCTCTATCACAAGATTCTGATTATTGGCCAGCTCGCGTAGTTTCTCGCACTCTTTGCAGCTCATTGCGACCCCTCCAATCGCTCAATGATGTCGTCTATACAGCTTCTAGCTTGAGACAATAGCTCCACGCAGCGACCATCCTGAGGCCCGTCTCCGGTTGCGGCGTAAATGGTAGCATAACTCAAAGTAAGCGTTATGTCTGCGATGCCAATGATAACCTGCCTTTGCTTCAGTTCGTCGTCCATCTTATCCCCCTTCCTTTATCTCTTCAGCAACCTTACCTATCCTGTATCGGAAGGCATCCTTCGTCCCGTTGTTCTCAATCACGGCATCCCAGCCATTCATGTCGTCCAGATCGGTCTCAGAGAGGTCGTCTATATCAGCCTGTCCCCTTGCCTCCCTGACTTCAGAGCTTGACTCAATCCGCAGCATGAAGTATCCACGCTCCTTGAGGTAGTAGAACTCGTTCTTGAACCGGACGTCGGCCACGATGTTCTTGCGGTCATAGTTAATCCTGCTTACCCAATAGTTGGGGTCTTGTTCCCTACGCCACATACCATGGTCGATAAGCTGCTGACGAATTCCTGGGTCTTCCATCTTCATACGGTTGACTTCGGCCACCACGTCATAGCAGGACACCTTGCCGGTAGCATACTCGTTGCAATGCATCTTCTTGAACCACTCCAGCTTTAGTTCGTCTGCGAAGTGGGATACGGGCCAGCCAGTGGCATTGCTGAGAACGTTGGCGCTGTAGTCCTTACCGCCGCGAGCCTTCCCTGACACTGCGATTCCAGCGTACTCCTTCGGCTCGTTCAGCTTCTCAGCCCACGCGAGGAACTTATCAACAGTGTCAAAGACCAAAGTCTCCGGCAGAAAGTCAAAGATATCGACCTTATCGCCAACGAGAACGGACAGCTTGCCCATGCCTATCCCTATGCCGCTCTCCTTGATGGCTCCGCCACGCAGGTTTGGTGAGTCCTTGTCCCTGAAGTGGACGACAGCCTCAGAAACACCAATGTCAGCGATATCCTGCACGGCATAGCCCGCAAGAGTGACGGCATGAACCTCATGAATCTGGACGCTAGGCTCCTCAGTCTCCTTCAGCCAGCTACTCGTAACTTCGTGGCCCAACGCTTCAAGATGGTCGCGTATCATCCTTATCTTGTATTTCTCTTCGTACTTGGCTGCTAAGTAGAATATCATTTCTCCCCCTCCTTAGTGTAGTCCTGTGGCTGAATTATTCATGTGCAGATAATCTTGTCTGCTTCAATATGCTTTCCACCGAGCAGCCCCTTCTATATCTGCTATGCATAGTGCCATATGGTATCTTCAGATGATCAGACCAATCCTTTAGTATCATTTCCCTCCCATTCATGGCAAGCCGGACATTGGTTCTCTTGTTTCTCGCCTGTTGCTTGATGGTCGCAAATCGGCAGTTCGATGGACCATATCCAGCGTCGTTATCGATCCTATCCAGCGTAAGGGTATCGTTATACCCATTAGATATGCACCATTCGTTGAACGCGGTCACGTCCATCCATTCGTCGCATACTGTTATTCCTCGCCCTCCGTAGTTTTCGTATTGCGTGTCGTTCTCATTGTAGCATCTCCGCTGCATATTGGTCCATACCTGATAAACCTTGGAGCTGGCCATGCCGTGAACCTTTCTGCAATCAAGGCACTTAGTAGAATCGCCAGTCCTTAGGTTACAAGCACCGACTTCGTACTCTCTCCCGCAATCGCAGCGACATAACCACAAAATCTGATCATGGATATTGCGCCGAGCCAACTTAAGTACAGTCCAGCTTCCAAAACGCTGTCCGGTGAGATCGATGAACTTACCCATCTACGGCCTCCATTCTCCGCCTACGCTCCCTACGGTATGCCTGAGACAATGCGTTTCCACTTGAGCACTCGTACCATCCGCGCCGAACCAGAATATCGGCAATATCGTCATAGGACGCTCGTGGCGAACGGTCATTCGGATTACCAACGGCCTTAGCTACGAAGTCGAACAACTCGTCTGACCATGTCTTGGCAGCGGCCTTGGCTTTTCGCACCTGTTCGATCTCTGCCAGCGCCTCGTCTAACTCCCGCTCTGTAATAGTTATACTCATCTGCTCTCCCTGACTACCGGAATCTCCATCGCAATTACCTCTGGTGTGCGATCCAGGTTCCAAACCTTAGATACAGAGTAGTGCTCATTGCTCCCTTTTCTGATCAGGAGGCCCCCACACTGCGGAGTAGAGAGCCTTGCACCAGCAATTCTCCAGACCAGTCCAGATTTTAATTGCCACGCTGGGCTGATCTCGCCGATTCCATAGACATTCTTGGTCGCCACTTGCATTTTGAAATGGCGATGGCGATGCGCTCTCAGGATGAAGTCCGGTGGCTCATATCCCCATCTTGCGGCCTCCACAAGGCTCTGCTCGAACTCTTTAGACAGGGCCGTTGCCTCGTATCCTAGACTTGACGACGTTCCTATGTGATGCATGAAGTGGCAAAGCGTCCCCTTCGGACCGCCGAGCCTCAACCACAGCTCGTTCCTAGCGTAATTCTTGGCTCCCTCAGGATTCCTCTTGCTCGGCTTTTCGATAACCTGAGGAATGGCACCTAACGACTTGGCAAGCTTCTCAGCGTTTTCTTCAGCTTCTCCGCCATGCGCGTTCGTGCCCCGTATCATATAGAAGCCACCCTCGGCCTTTTCAACCACTGGCTTCAGAAGCATCTCGGCTATCTTCTGCTGATCGGCCAAGTTCTGGCTTATCTGAGTTGTTGTTCCATGATGCCTACCGTCCATCGGATCGCCATTGTGAACCACGACATACGGCTCTCCCTTGGTGAAACGAGGCACCCAATCCTCCCAGAATTCCTCCCACATGGCAAGTAGCTTCAACTGGACCCTAGACGCCTTGTACGTCCCACCACTGTCCAGCGGAACCTCTTGAGGGCACAACGCCAACTGACACCCACTGTGGGTATCTGATATGTCTACCACTTGATTGATATACTTGAATCTGTCGCCCTTAATCGCTGGAGCCTTATTCCTTTTCTTCTTAGCTGCCATCTTCTCCCCCTTAGTCTAAACCATTAAATTCATCACCTGAACATTCTATCTCTTGGGCTAACTGAAACGCTATAAAAGGACAAACGTACTCCACTCCACCTATAAGCTTCAATCGACACGTCCCATCGGTATTAGGAGAGATAGCTATGATCGATTGGCTCTCCACGTATACCGGCCCGTTGACCGTCTCGACCTCTATGAAGTACGGCATGATTGCCCCTGCTGTTAATTTGTGGCTGTAGACCGAGGAACCGAGCGCTGGGGGAGTAGCGCCCTTGTCACAGATTGCACCCCGGCCTACAGCCTTAGTAGTCACACTTGTCTGACTCTATCACGAAGTCCGCAAAGTCTCTCGTGTCCTTCATGCTCCCCGGTAGAGCCATCGTCACGCTAAGTTCAATATCATATCCCCCAGAATGTGATACTTCCAACTCCAAGTCGCATAGGCTGGCCTCAAGGTCTTCGTCGTACTCGGCTACAGCATGTATCGGAAAGAAGTATATCCTGTCCTCTGATATGTCGTAGAGCGCTCCGTGGATGTGACCTACGTGTGCTCGCAGCCAACCCTGGCACTTGCGAGTAACCGCCCGCACTACCTTACCGCTGGAATGGCCACCCCATACTCGTATCTCGGTGAAGTTAGGACACTTACCGTCCTTCAGCGTGGCTCCACAGCGACATGTGTTGAAGGGGACGGTCATTTCTCTTCCAATGCTTCAATGGCTTCACAGAAGGCGAGACATGGGTGATCTGATATCCCATGCGCGGCGTATCCGTCCCAATCAACCATCTTCGCCGAACCCTCTATGGTTACTACGTATTCACCACTGCAATTGGGATACATCATGCGGATAGCTCCGAGATGAACATCGTCAATACTCTTGCCGACAAAGCTCTCCAGCTTGTCCCACAACTTAGGAAGCCAGAAGTGGAAATCATAGGGAATCTCAGACGGAAACATTGAGTTGTCTTTCACTCTTCCGTCAGGCGACCAAACAATGCTACCGTTGGTTAGTATATCTTCTGTCCATCCATATGCCTTTGCGCATCGCTCCGATTCTTCTTGCGTCAAGTCCTTCATTTCTCCCCCTCGAACATTGACATCTGCGGACTATCCACTCTGTCCCTCCCGATATACTTGCGAGCATCAGCCATCGTGCCACTGAACCGTCCAAGTGGGTCGAATACTCCACACTTGGGACACTCAAAGAACCGTATGCCCTTGAGTAGGTGGCTCTGGTAGCGGTGGCCGCATTTACAATGAGAGATAGTGGACAAAATAGTACCCTTTTCAAGTATTGGGGCGCTAAGCGTTTGACCGGCAACTACTATCAATCTGGCATCTGCCAGTGAGCGCCCCATACGCTCCAATCGGCTAAGCTGGAACGTCAATTGTATTTGGTAGCGCAAGCGGGGTTCGAACCCGCGATCACCGGATTGAAGGCCCGGTGGCTTAACCGCTCGCCTATTGCGCCATAATAGTTAATCCCAGTAATGCTTTCTCGGAAAGAAGCTATCAGCTATCCGTCTGACTTGATCGTGATGCTGCATCACAGCGGAGATAGACCGACTACCGAGCCTCTTCTTGTTCCGCTTAATCCAAGCTCTGGTAGACTTAAACTGCCTCCACGTCAATCCTTCGACCGGAGACTTATTAATTAGCGTTAACCGTTGACTGTGTAATGATAAGCGCTTAAGCATGTTGGTCTCCCCTTAAACATTGACCGAAGCGTACCGGATTCGATTCCGATTAATGTGCGGGCTTAGTGCCATGAGCCATTACGCCGTGGCCTTCTCGTCACCGCATCGTCCCTTTGCTGGGCAAGTGTCCTATCCACATCGCCGCTTCGGAAGGTCGAAGTCGAGCAGCGGGCTGCCTCTGCCTCACATTAGCAACCCGTGCTCGGTCCGATATATTATTTGCAATTACCTCTTCCGCCACCCTTCTTAGCTCCAGCGCCCCTACCTCCGACACGTCCCTTACCTCCACCACGTCCATCCTTCGGACCCGGTGCGCCTTTCGGTGGTCCAGTCTTATCTCCTCTTGGCATTATCTCTCTCCTTAATTTTCTCCTGACCGGGGCAGGCATCGAACCTACGCAAATGGTGCGTGCCACTGCTCTATCCGCTGAGCTACCCGGCCAGGAGAGTTTATCTCCTATCGATACCACAATATAAGCAGTGCAACACTAAAAAGCAAGGATTATTTTTCATGCAACTTCTTGAGCGCTGCTATACTTGCCGCAGAGGCCACTCTCTTCTTGGCCCCAGCCTTCTTAACTCGCTTGCCATAGCGGTACGGATACAGGTTACACCAAGTATGAGTACACTTATCTACCTCGTGACTACTCCCTCCGCTACAGTCCAGGCAGCGCAGTCTGATGGGCTTCATCAGTCCACCCTTACCCTGAGACCCCTTACCTGACCTGAAGGGCCACAGGCTACAGTCGTCAGCGGGGCAGAGGGCCACCTCTTTACTTACTTCGCAGCAGCACCATAGGCAGTGGTTGCGGATGCTACGAAGAGGAGTGGGGAGTTTATCGGTCATTGATACTTCTCCCATTCGTCTTGAGTTCCACCGCATGGATAGATGACCATCCCGCTAAGCAAATCTTCTGCGATCCCTGCGACCTTATCACACTCATCTTCGGACAGGCGCTCACCGGAGGGCGAAACGAAATACCCTGCGACAACATCGTAGGTCGCTTGCCTTATCCCATCGCATATCCTTTTTCCGGCCTCCGATGGAGTAATTAGCTCGTTGGGTTCCTCGTTTTTCATTTCTCCTCCAGCGCCCTGTACGCAGCGATGACGGCAAGGTTGGGGTTGGAGCGATTTGCAAAGATAGGATTGCATCTACTATGCGGCTCCGCAACAATTTCAATCACTCCGCTTGAAAGTAAAATCACTCCGCGATAATCAGCATGGCTTTCCACCGCCTCACACAGCACCATCCATAGCGACCCCAGCCACTCTGGCTCGGAGAAGTCAGGGAGAGCGAACAATATGTCGTCTTCGTCTGGGATAGGTGGTTTACGACTTGCGCTCATCCGCTCTTGATCTTTAATCCAGTCGGCGTAGCTGCTGTATACCCTCCAACTGGCCTCCCTCTCACCGGGGCCTCCCAAAACTACAACGTGGTCGCGATAGCCGTTATGGTTGATGAGCCATGTGGCCTCGCTCAACGTCTCACTCTCGACACGTAGATAGTTCTTTTCAATCCTGGATTTCATAGTGCCTCCTTCAGCTTCTCGATTAACTGTTCTACGTCGCGCTTCTCCAGCACGGCAAAGAGTTGGTCTTCGTCGTACAGGCCGTCCCGACCCATAGAGTCATAGTCCATACTCAGTGATGCGCCGGACGCCACTGCTTCGTCAAGCCTACCAAAGGGGCTATCTCCATCACCCCATAACTCCAGAGCATCAGTCAACGATGAGCGCCAAAAGTCAGGGCCGCTGGGAAGCGTGTTACCCTTCATTTCGATATCACCAAAAATACACGGTTCATATTTCATGAACACAGTCCCAGCAGGCATAGCCAAGAACGTCTTACGGTCAACTATCTTCATTCTTCCTCCTCCAGTAGTGCCGCAAGTTCGCAGGTAGAGAAGTGACGGTCTTGGCCAGCACAAACGACACATACCGAATAATACCCATAACGCTTCCACTCCAGCCTCTTCAGCATCACCAGCCTGTCGTTGGCTAGCTTGCGATATTTCTGCATCCGTTCTGCCACAAAGTTGTAATCGTCAGCGCAATTGTCGCATATGTCATCCATCATTCCCCCATCGAGATAAATACCCTGAGACTGTCATTCTCACGCCTCAGTTGAGTACATAGGACGTCCAGTCGGTCAAATCCAGCAGCGATCTCATCCCAAGAGTCCTCCACTACTATGTTGGACCGTTCTAACTTCTGGTAGGACAAAACCGAGATGCTAAGGACAATTACTAGTGCTATGAGAAAGGCACCAACCAAGACCCCAATGACCTCAAGTGGTCGCATTAGTCCTCCATCTCTGGTCTTAACCGAGCATACAAGTCTTCGGAGATGCACTCCTCTAAATCGACACAGCCAACCGCCTCATCGGCAAAGTCGTATAGCTCGGATAGTAGGTCACGTAGTCTGTTGTTCTCAGCCGCTAGCTCATCGCACTTGCGGAAAGCTTTCATCATCTCTTCTCTGTAGAACTCTGTCTGGTTCATATCGATCCCCTCCATATAGCTTCTTAATTGAGGACGCCCAACAATGCAAGCCTCCTTGCAGCGCTCAACCCAGTACATCTCTCCCCCTAAGTTGATTGGAACCTTCAACAATAATATAACGCTAAGATGGCAGAAGTCAAGGGTTAAGTTGTAGTAGTTGCTGTCGGAGTATGCCACATTGTCAGCCTGCAAGGTAGACATCTGTACCGGACATCGGAGCTACCAGAGCCTTCATTGCTTGCGAACTTGTCTATGCCCATCGGGCGACCGCAGTTAGGACAGGTCATGATTTCACCTCCTTATTCTACAAATTCCGCATTAGCAAGAAGCAACGCACCACTGAACGCCTTGACTATCCCACGTAGCTCGTCGGCCTTCTCTTGGGTGTAGTAATTCTCTTCCATAATCCGTTCGATATGGTCGTCGAAGATATTCAGGAAGTCGTACAGCGAACCTGCCTCACGTTCGTCCATGCTGCATTCTACAGCTATAACTTTGCGTACTAACATCATTCCTCCTTGTCAAGACCACCTTAGATTAGACGGGGGGCTATGCCTTCGCTCCAGAGCAGCTAATTAGAAGGCGTGCTCTGAACATCTTATCAACCTGAAAATCAGAGTCGGCGTACGCAATAACATTGGTTTCTGGACTAATCCAAGGCACTATCTCTGGAACCTGACGCCAGTAGAGAGTAGCTGGGTAGCGTAGATTGCCGGTGCCCTCGCAGTGGTGAGTGGCCTCTCTGTATACGTTGTGTACGGTATTCTTCCACCATCCCAGAAGATCGTCACGGCCACGCTCCGAGTCATGGTACGCTATGGCATAGCTGACAACCTCTTCGCCGGTAGCCGCATAGCGCGTATTGGTAGGAGCGCCAATCATGTCTGCCACGTCCTCGGTCATGGCCTTCATCCTCTCAGCTAGCTTGCTGTCGGTATCGAAGATGATGTTAGCTCCAAGTGGGGCAGCGGCTGCCAGAGGGACGCCTGCCAGTAAGCGGATAAAGTCTGATCTAAACATAATAGTACCTCCTTAGAAGTATTGGTGTTGGTTAAGAGCTTATAGCGACTCGTCTTTGCGCAAACTAGACACGCACAGGTTTCGATACCACATTGGGGCCTCATCTGGATACGCCCAACCAAAGTACATACCAGCCTGTCTGATACAACGACGGATGGCCTCAAGATAGTCGTCTCGCTCTATCTTAATCTTGTAGTACTCCCGTTTCCAATCGACAGTTGTCTCATTTACTTGGAGCTTGAATGGCTCTAAGTAGTCTCCCGGCTCTCCAGTTAGCAGTCCCATCTCTCCTCCTTAGAAGTATTGTTGCTATAGTATAGCCCGTAGTCGGCTGGAAGTCAAGAGAATAGAGGTGACCACCTTGAAAGATAGGGGGGAGGTTCTGTGTCACCATTCGGTGTTGATTTGCATGGGTACGATGTCGTAACCAAGCAGCAGCAGTCCGGAGTAGATGCGCTCATTGAAATCACGGCAGCCAGGAGCGGCCTCCTCTATCAATATGCCATAACTCTCTTCTCCGTCTTGATTTGTGCAGTGAACGGTCTCGTAGCAGGACAGGTCGCCCCAGTTGATTGCTTCGTGGAAGTCTTTTGGGTCCATCTTATCGATAATCCCGTTGACATCGTTCTGTAGCTTCTTCAGGTCAAACATCTTATCCCCCTAAGGTTGGATAATATTGTTAATGGTCTTAATATAACATAAATATTCTGAATGTCAAGGTTTACTTGACCACCTTAAGGAAAGATGGGGCCTTTCTGTGTCGGTTTACCTGAGGGCGTAGGATGACCTTCGACTTACTAAGCCTCTTCTTGATTGGAGTCCATTGATGCCACCGGGGTCGATCCAGTGGAGGGGGGGGTCGGTCTCTCACTCTCACAAGGATGACACTCCTTTTATTGATCGGCTCTCACTGGCGGCAACGGTTGACTCACCGGCAGGCACACCACCTACAAGCTCGCCTCCATCCATCCAGGGTGAAAATACTTGCCAAGATAGGCAAAATAAAGGGGATAAACGCTTGACATTGGTAAACTATTGTTGTATGATTATACATAAGCAGTTAACGACAACCTAAGCATGGAGATAGCAATGGATAAGTATAGAGCCTGTTCACTTGATCAGCGCAACTGGTGGGCGGAGATATGGATAGACTATGAGCGTCATTATGTTAGGATACAGTCCTCACCTTGCTTTGCTACACCACAAGCGGCACTAGTGTGGGCTACTACTTGCTTTAATTAGCCCTTGACTTTCACCTATTATTGTTGTATTGTTATACATGGAGTTAATCAATCACTTGGAAGGGAGTAGGATAATGCAGACAGTACAAGTTACAAACCTAGCAACAGGGGAAGAACGGACATATATGGATATGATTTGCCCAACAGAGGCGGTTATATACGCATGGCTAAACGAACAAGGAAGGAACAATACACACGAATATCCAAGACTATACAACGAAAACTATTCTAAGATAACTTGGGGCGAGAAAACCGTTGCAATGGGCGATTGGTGCGCTCTGAGGCTTGCAGAGGACAATTGTGAATGCGGTGGAAAGGTGAGCCAATCCAATGACGGGCGCACAACCTTCCTTATGTGCGAAAGTTGCCTAAAAGTGCATTCCAGGGAAATACCCATTAGCTAACCTCAATTAACGCTTTTATACATAACCGTTAATTGGCTACTTTCAAGCTTAGACAAGGGGAAATCATGTACCGCGATACAACGCTAACATCCGCAGAGTCAGCACTAAAGAAGTGCGGCTATATGTTTATCAGAGAGCAACATCCGTTTGGTTGTGTCCCTACTTATAAGAAGGGGAATAAGGTTGTTTTCGTGCATAATGGAGTAAGGTTAACCCCTGCGGAAATGCTCGCTGACTTGAAAGAGAATTGGCGGCCAGCGGATAGAGAAAGTCAAGACTGGTTTTGCAGTAAGATGGAGTATTATTTTAGCTTCTAATCCCTTACACGTTAACGCTTTATACTAACCGTTAATTCAAACTGGAGATTGCAATGGACAAGATAGAGATAATCACCAACAATCAGCCGCGCAACATGGTGTACGGCATGGAGTTAACCGAAGTGGAGCGGAAAGACTTTGATTATATTGACCCCGAAGAACTAGACTCACATGATTTCTTCCGCTACAAGGGGCAACTATATGACCCCGGTGAGTTTATGCGCGTCCCTGAACAGTCTCCGCTCACAGATTGGCAGGGAGTTGCCGCAGATACGTTCTTTTCAGGTGTTCTTATTCGATATACGGATGACTGCGAACAGGTAATAGTTGGCAGATACTACAGTTAACTAATCCCTTGCACGTTAACAGCGACAAGGTTAACGTGCAAGCTTGCTGTTAATTCAAACGATAGGCGGGAAAATACAATGACTACACATATTTACGGAGTTGCAGACCTGATAAGGTCATGCCAGAGAATGGAGAAAGAGTATAACTTGCAAGCTATAGACTTTGAAACGCTTGACCTGGACGGAGTTAGAAGTTATTATGACTGGCTGATTAGCGAATATTAGCCCTTGACTTTCCTGATTTATTGTTGTATTGTTAGATAGGTTAACGTTTACGCCAACAAGGGGTTATGATGCCAGAGCCTTTTTTGACTGGAGTTAATAATTGCAAAACGTGCCCACTAAGACGGCGCGACAAGAACCCGCAGGCATGCGGCGTAACCGGAAACGTCATTGTCGAACCTACTGAGGAATGGCAGCGGTTTCCAGACGATTGCATGATGAACAACAAGCAATCTCTTGAGTTCTGCCAGTTCAAAGACTAAGCCCCTTACATTCGGCAGTTTACCCGGAAAACTGTTACAAAGGAAGAAAAATGAATACCACAGAGCGGAAAGAAATGTACCGCCAGATTGAGAAACACGGGAAAGATTTGATAGACCTTTTCGGACTGAATAAGGAACCGGCAAAGCTTTGCAAGCAACTTCGCCGCCTGGAAATACAAGCCAATCGGAAGATGTGCGATTTCTGCAATGGAGACTTGTCAGACGAGGAGTTGCAGGAGTATATACTTGAAACTCTCAAGCCCGCACTGGTGCGAATCTTTGGCGAGATAGGCACACAATCGATCTACATTAATCACGATCCGCGTGGATATACCCTGAAAGTCAACGAGACAATGACGGCAATAGCTCACAAAAACAAGATTAACATTCACAAGGACTGGGGCGGCTACGGTATCCTAGCTCCTGACTTCACGCCATAACTAACCCCACATATCCAATCCTACAAGGTCCGCCTGATTGTGCGGGCCTTTTCTATATCTATCTATTTCCAAGGTACACTGCATACCCCTTTAGTACGTTCGTGCTCTGACGGGCTTCCTGTGACCTCGCTGCAAGCTTGTAGGCTATAGTTCATCATAAGGTACATCCTCTATACCCTCTGGTGCTTCGATGCCACTACTAGCACGCTTGATTACTCTTTGGTGAGCAGCCGCTAAAGTCTCTCCTATATCATGAGTGACATTCAAGTCTACTCGTTCGGTCAACATGCCGGAATACTTCATCAACATTTCTCTGGCTTTTTGTTTATCATAAAAGGTCAATTCAATCCGTCCCTCTTTGTTTTCCTTTATGCCCTTTATGCACTTACGAACATGCGGCGGGATTTCATCTACATTTTTCAGCAGTAGTCCACCCTCTTTAGTCCACTCCAGGCAATCGAACGGATTAGTATCAATTTCGTTCTGTAAGTCCTCTAATATTCTGTACTTAGAGACTTGAACGCCTTTTGCAGTATGGTCTGCAAGTTCTCTAATTCTATTTTGTACCCCTGCATCTTTCATCAGTCTACCGGCTGACGATGCTGCACTATGATATTCTATTTTCTTTGTATCGGTTTGGTATGCCTGTAAATAGCTATCTACCTTACTAAGATTTATAGCATAAGCCCGACAAAAAGCCTCATGCTGGCCGTTCTCTAAAGGCGTTCCTATAACTTCTATCCCCTTACCCTTACTCCCTTTAGCTACTTCCTTACCCATTTAAGCCCTCTTTGAGAAAGTTGACAGTTTAGTCTACTATACTATCCTAAAGGTCGAATGTCAATAATAATCTTTCTTTTCCTTGACTTTCAGGAGTGAAAGGGTTATAATTAAACTCAAGCAGTAGAGAGAAGGACTTCCTAAAATTAAAAAACGTTCCTGGAGAAGGACAATCGGCCACGAAAGGAGACAATCCAATGCGTACCGGGAGCGAGAAATCGCTCCTTTTTTATTGCCTATCCCTTGACTTTTATTGTTTGATTGCTTATAATTAATCATAGCCCAAAGATAAGGGCATTCACTTCTAAGGAGGGCAGTAAGATGAAAACACATATCGGCAGCATTGATGTCATCAGAGAGCGGGAGTATGACGGATTTACTTTAATGATCGTCAATAGCGGTCATGATTACGCCTGTATAGCATACGACTATAAGCACGGCCAGTTCTCGGCGGCTGATTATCATCATAGTGGATCGTGGATAGCTTCCGGCTGGAGAGAATCATCAGTTAGCTATGTTGCAGACTGGGTTTCCCGCTCCACGGCGTACAGGAGATTTAAAGAGGCTGTTGAACTTAATGACAATCTAAGATTCTAACCTAACTCAACGGAGGCTGTACCGATGAAGCGTCAATGCAATTGCGGGAATGACAGGTTTGGGGCCGTAATTATCGAAGAACACAATAGCGTTCTAACCATTACGGCTGACGATGGCTTTGAGCAAGACGAAGAGCCAAATAGCCTTTCTTACCTTTCCTGCGACATCAAAGACGAGTACCCACTGGTCTGCACAAAATGTGGGATTGAGTATGGCAGTATCAAGGCAATCCCAACTGTTAGAGAGGTGCAAAAGGCCGATATGCTTGCCTTGATTGACGAACTCCGCACTGAAGTTGAAAACCTGTTCGATGGAGAAAGCCCCAAGGAGAACCAATCATGACCATCTACCAGCACAGGGAACTAGGTAGGCTCTTGAAGCAAATAGCAGGAGCCAAGAGACACCACGACTACCGTCTGGTCGGAAGACTGGCGAGCAGAGCTATCAGCCTGTTGAACGGAGCCTGGAAATGAAAACATGCCCAAAATGTGGAAACGTGCAATTCCAAACAACGCAGACCTGCTACCATGATATTATAGTAATCGGAGACACAGAACCTAACTTTGAGCGTGATTTAGGTTGCTACGACGCAGAGAAGCCAACGCAAAATTACTTTGTGTGCGTGACTGAGGACTGCAATTTCGAGACTGACGATTGGGCATCTCTTCCAGACTTGGAGGAGTAGCAATATGAATCCCAAAACGGACTACGCAATCATCACCTGTGCAGCTTGCGGTATGGCCAACAGAGTCCCATTGCGGGAGCTGGTTAACCATGATGACCTAGTCGATGCCGGAGCTTGCCGCGAATGCGGTAAGGAGTGGGGCATGGTATTCTACTTGAAGGAGAACTAAAATGTCAGACACACAGGAACAGCTTGACGAAGCACGGGCAAAGCTTGAAGACAAGCAGGAAGAGATTGACAACTTTGAGCCTGAAATAGATGACGACGATTACGAGACATTGCTGGATGACATTTACGGAGATATTGAAATATGCGGGATGGTCTACTCTGCCGGTCGTGCCCTGAGAGAGCTTGATCCGACCGCCTTTCGTTGTGGCAGGGCCGACCATGAGGGCACCGCTGAACATGAGGACTTTGCGACCTACAATAACCTGCAAACGGAACTCGAAGAGATCGAAGACGAGATCGCCTTGCTGGAGGAAGAGCTTGAAGATGACTAACCTAATCGACCCTGGAGACTGTTCGCATCCACCAGAGAAGCAGCACTATAACGGCATCCAGTTCGATAAGGACGGGGTGCCACTGCTGCACCTACATACCTGCATGGTGTGCGGGACAACCTTAGCGGAGAAGGTGGAAGATGCTGACCCAAGAAGAACGTAATGAGATAGCCTCTGACTTATCCGAGGACGCTGCAAGTATATTCAATCGACTAACGGATGAGCTGGATGTGTACCGTATCTCCACCCAGATAAAGGGGGCAATCGAATTACGAGCTATGGAACGTATCTATAGAATCAGAAACGCCAACAAATAAGGAGCCAAAATGCAATCTGAACTTCTAACTGGCTGGATAGTCCTACTGGTCTGCTGCTGGCTCATACTTATCTGCCGAGAGAAGGGGGAATGATGAAGCCCGACAGGATAATACAGGACGCAGAAAACCACCACCTTGCCGGTGAACTGATAGAGGCGATAAGGAAGTGGATGGAAGATGCTGCGGTTGTTGACAATCTACTTATAGTTGATAAGATCGCCCCTGTGCGGTGGAATAGCCTTGTTAATGAAATAAGCAGGAGGTTGTCCAATGCTAACTAGCCTGCGAAGAAAGGACATCAAGGCCGGAGTAGTCATCAACCACTTGGGAACTACCTACCTGATTATCGCCATCAAGGGTGAGGATGCTACGGTGAAGAATATCGTCAAGGATAGAGTGCTAACCGTCCCGAAGAAAATCATACAAGCCAGAGGTAAGCTGGTAGAGGAGGAGAAATGATAGACATGTTATCCACAAAGGGTATCAAAGCTGTCGTTCAATCGGCCAACGAAGAGCTTGAGGCTAATTTGCAAAGTTATCGGGATGAATGTAAAGATGCTGGCGACTCAACGAATAGTATGGCAGGAATATCAGCAAGACACCGGCTTGATACGATTTACAAAGCAAACGCCTTGTTGCTACTTGCGATTAAGGAGCTTGGCAGAACCTAACGCCGTCCCTTAGTAGTCGGCAGTCGGTTGTCAGGAAGCCCATCGTCACTTGTCCACTCTCTGATTAGCCTGCTGTCCAACCGATGATACAGCTTGAAACTTCTCTCCTCGCCGGGATCGCCAGTAAGGCAGTCCCGGTTTTTCTTTATCCTGACTACCAGCATGTTCCGAGTAGCCTCACCGTTATACAGGTCTTGCTCCAACTTGGAGGGAAGTACTGTGCTCAGGATGATAGAGCTAGCCATCTTAATCTCACCACTGCCGCGCATCCTGTCTATGGCAGGGTTAAGCTGGTGCTCCTGAGTGTCACCCTGTGCCTTACGCATCTGGGCTACTACCATGACCCATATGTTTTGTGACCTAGCTAGGTCTCGTAGCGTACGCATGGCACACCGGACAAAGTTGTTTTCATCGTCTGCAAGCTTGGAGTTGGTGGTGGTAACGGTCTGGAGGTAGTCAACTACTATCCCATCCAGTCCCTTACGGACCTTGATTGCCTTGGCCTGCAACGGAAGTATCTCCAGAGGAGGAGGATTAGGGCTAATCCAGAGGTTGCCCCTAGGTATATCACTCTGAGGATCAGCCTCGTTGACCATCTTAGCTATCTCATGGCTGCCCTGCTCGTAATTGTAGACCGCTATCTTCTCGGTTTTAGCCCACCGAGAGATCATATTCATGGCAAACGTGGTTTTCTTATGCCCACTGTCTCCATAGACCGCGACTACCATACCTGGACGGATATCGATATGATTGTCAAGTTCCTCATAGCCCGTGAGTAGTCCACGCTGCTCGGTGCTCTCAGTATCACAGTCCCGGTAATCTACCATCTCAGAGTTCTCGGTTGAGTCCCTTCTAAGCTCCTCGTCCAGTACCGCGATATGGGTCTGAAGCTCGTCAACACTACCTGCCGGTTGAGATTGCAGGGAGGACAGAGAGGTACGCATGGCATCAATCAGCTTCTGCTGGTAGTGTGCTCTGGTTATAATGTCGATATTGCGATCAGCGCTGCCGGAAGGAACCCAGTTGGAATAGTAATCGTCAAGCCCTTCCTGACCTCCGACTATATCAAGACCTCCTTGTCGTTTTAGCTGCTCCATCACCACGGGTAGCTCTGGCAGCTCGTTCCGCTCTTCGATTGCACAGATAGCAGCGTACATAGCCCGGTACGCTTCGTGGCTGAAGAACTTGGCAGGTACTTTGCTCATAGTATACACCAGAGCAGACCGATGGTGGAGGACACAGCCAACGAGATACCTCTCAGCCTCTGTATTGCGAATGGTCATTTATAGCACCTCGGACATTCAGTGTGTTGATCTCCATCGTAGAACTTATGGCAGTGATCGCACTCGTAGAGATTGGAACCAGCTCTTATGGCTGTCGGTTTAGCTAGCTTGAGAAAGTTAGTTAGAGAGTTCTTGAACGTCGCAGGAAACTTGTTGGTTTTATGTGCCTGCTTCAAACGGTAGTGACCCTCTATCCAGTTAGCCCACTTCTCGATTGTATCCCAGATGTCAATGGCAGTAAAAGCCTCGTTGTCCAAAACTCGACTCTTGAACCAACGCTTATCTGTCACATGATCGATACTCCATTCGTCGGCGTAGGTGTCGATCAAGTCCATAAAACTGTTCGGCCCATTATCTTTATTCTTTACATTCTCTTCATTCTTACCATTCTTGTTTGTGGTTGGCTGTTGGTTAGCTGTTGGTTGGCTGTTGGTTAGCTGGGTGGTTGATTCATCATTCCTTACCTGATAGAGTTCCCAGTTGACAACGGTTACAACGGAAAATCTGTTGGTTGGTTTGATGGTTAGATTTTGCCACTCAATCAACTTTGTGAGTAATGTGCGAACCGTTTGCTCTGACATCTTGAGCTTTTTGGCGGCGGCCTTGCGTCCGAAGACAAACTGTCCGACCTCCAAATTGACGCGCTGCAATCCCACCTGTTGAACGTGGGGTTTGTGTGTCGCCTTTAGGAGACACCAGCACCAAAACCTCCAAAGGTCGGCGTTCTGGAGCCACCCTCCTTCGAGGACTTTTCGGTGGAGTTTTATGTATCCGTAGTCCGTCAATCTTCCTCATCCAGTAAAGTGATCTACTTTTCTACGAGTGGCTTCCGCTATCGCACCAAACTCATTGGCAGTGCCATAGTCGCCATTGCTGTCTCCGGCGAGATAAATGTCAAGCCACACCCTAAGAAGATCGACAACTTCCGATACGTCTTCGCGCCATGCTTTATGCAATCTCTCATTGGCAAGTTCAAGTTCTTGTATGCGTCCGGCTCCGTCCATCACTTCCTCCTTCTGCGCTATATTTACAAATCCATATTAAAAAGAATCTCGCAATCGCAGTGTCCACCGCTGTCGTGAAAATGATTGAGGCTTCCGGGAACATCTATTGCATCTCCACCATTCCGTTCACGATTCATAGCGCAGAGGATTTTTGAGGCAAACGTTTGATCGGTGCCTCCTTCGAAACTTCTTTTTGCGGCAAGCTCTGCCATATTTGCCTTAACAGCCCAAGCGGCAAAGTCCTCCACGCAGTCACCTCAAGTTTTCCCGCCAGACGAGATCGATTAGCCTTATCAAGGGCCTCTGGTGTAGCTTGACTTATTCCGGCCTTTGAATATATCTGATAGGGCACCGAACTACCGGACTCGCGGGTATACCTGCCCCCATCTTTCAATACTATCAGCGTCTTGGTTACGCGAGCCACCACCTCTATGCTTGGAGCATAAAAGCCAGAGCGGCAGATAACCTTGTCTCCGGGCTTGAGTTCTTGCAGCCATGCTTCCATTCTACTCCTCCTCTTCAAAGATAGCTCTTGCTCTCTCTTCGCCCAGATACCTCTCAAGGTCCGGCATGGTGATTACGTATATCTTGCCGACGCGAGTTGCCATAAGGCGCTTGCGCTTGATCTCCGATCTGATGGTCTCATGGTGGACCTTTAGCGCAGCAGCTACATCTGAAATTGTAAACGTACGAGACATTGAATCCTCCTTAAGTGTATGAGTTGCTCTAATATAATATACCCTACTATGTTTTGTCAACCTTTATCTTTCCAAAAATAAACATCAAAAACCCTTGACATACTGAATTATTGTTGTATATTAAGGTACACTCAGAAAAGGAGGAGAGATGACAAAGCTGGTAGTGTTTGATCGCTATCGTTTCAAATGGGCGATAGTGATGGCGATCTGCGTGATAGCCGATATCTGTATCGTGGTGTCGTTGGTAGTGAAACATGACCTCGCGTGGTTATGGCTTCCGATAGCCAGCGGACTCTGTTGTGCCAGCGCCCTTTATGATGCCGTACTCCACTCCTGCCGGATAGAGAGGAGCTGACATGCCCGACGATTGGAGACGAAACGTCCCAGAGCCTGTCACGTCAGACCAAGAGGACGGTATCCTTCTCGCAAGGGAGCTGACCCCAGAGGAGCATCGTCAGAAATGGAGCGACGCCTTCCAGGCTATCTCTGCCAAGAGCTGGGAGCCAAGAAGGTCAGGCAAGTACATCCTTATCAACCCAAGGGGGACCGTCAAGACCGAGCAGGAGGTCAGGCGGATATACGCTGGAGTCCAAGTTCCAATCGGCTACAGTTCATGGTCGGAATTCGTCTGCCATATCTTGAAGGAGACAAGCATGTCACAGCGAGCATTATCAAGGGCGCTGAAGGTCTCACCACTGACCGCCCGGACATGGGTAGAGAGGATAAGTCTACCTACTAACGAAATGAGATTACACATCATTACATTCGCAATTGATCGTAAGATCATTGACAGGGAGCAGGTAACCAATGAGCTATGCGGCTGAAGTAATCAATAACTTCACTTTACGGGACGCATTTGACGTTCTTATCCTGTCCGTGTTCTTTGGAGTCGTCTGGTGGGTAACTGTAAGGGGGAAATGATGACCGGTAAGATTGACGTACCTGAACTTCAAGGCGTGCTGGAGTTGGCTGGAGTGGATAAGGTGTCCTATGGATATAATGGCAAGCCGGGGAAGAAGAAGTCTATACGGACTTTATGCAAGCTGATCTCCAAAGGCAAGATCGTCGCTTGGGGCTGGGCTTCGAAGTCGCCCCTAGATGCCTTTTGTTATGCGACTGGTCGTTCCATTGCCCTACGCAGGGCTGTCAACAGGTTAGACACTAAGAACAGGAGGAACAAATGAGTAGGTCAATTAATAAGGTTATCCTCATCGGCAATTTGGGCGGCGATCCTGAACTGCGTCACACGTCAGGTAACGCTCCGGTCTGCAACTTCACGGTGGCTACCTCCGAGACATGGAAGGACAAGGAGGGCGTCCAGCAGGAGCGCACTGAGTGGAGCAGGGTAGTGGCATGGCGCAAACTGGCTGAGATATGCAACGAGTATCTTCGCAAGGGGACTCAGGTCTATGTAGAAGGCAAACTCCAGACCAGAAGCTGGGAGCAGGACGGAGTCAAGCACTACATGACCGAGATTATCGCCGATGAGATGGTAATCCTGAGCGGTAAGAGTCAGTCTACCGGCTCAACGGCCCCGCAACAGGCTCAAGAGCCGTCATCGGAATTGCCATTCTGAGGAGGCCAAATGATCTGCAAGAAGTGTGGTGGGACGGTAACGATAAGGAGCGAGGTATATATTCGAGACGTGGCTTGTGTTTGTAGCTACGAGTGCGAGAACTGTGGCTCGGTTGACCCTAAAGACGTAGAGGAGGAGGATGATGACTGAGACCTACACGCTATTTGGCATCATGGCCTTCTTCATAGGCATGGTAGTCCACCATTTGCTTTATCGTCATGATCGGTGGCTGTCTAACCGTGTCAAGTGGCTGGAGCGGCATATCCAGAAGGCTATCAACGATATCGATCAAGCCTGTTGTGACGACTCAGAGTCGGAGCACCTTGAGGACATCCAGCAGATACTTATCACCGGGATTGACAGACAGGAGGATGTATGAATGCACTAACACCCGCCGAAGCCGTTCGTTGTGCTAAAGCGTGGCTTGGAATCGCAGATATTAATCGGGCTTCGGCTGACGCCTTGTGTATGTACACGGCTCATAGGGGGGCACTCGACCCTCACTTCTGGCTTCCTAAGTTGTGGGAGAAGTTGGAGGGGATATTCCCAAACTGTTCCTTAACGGCAGACCCTGAGTTCAGTAGCTATGAGACTTTCAATGGCTATGAGGTTTGCCATGGGCCTCATGACGCCGATTGGGTCAGTGACAAGCACCCATGCCTCGCGCTTGTCAAGGCCGTCGAAGCGCTGGAGGCCAAATGACCTGTAAAACTTGCAATCGAACAGTCCAGGTGCGCACCAAGGATGGCTACCTGTGGTACTCATGTGCTCACTGTAAGCGATATGAGAGGTGGAGAGATGATGAATGACGCTATGCTGAGGCTGGTAGAAACTATCTCTAAGTACCCCGGCTCTCGGAAGACGCTTGTTACGCTGGAATCGTTGCAAAACCTTTTACTGGAAACCAATGGGTGGATGAGGACCGACAACGGTCCACGCTGGCTCATCGCTCACGAGCTAGTCTGCCCCGGAGTCTACAAGGTCTGGCTGAAGAAGGAGGAGAACGATGGATAGGAAAAAGTTCTGGAGAGGATTGGGAGCAGAGCGATGGGCGAGCGATGAGTCCACGCTGGCTATAGGCAGGCAAATGGTCGTGGTCTACGGCGACCCACTTAACCCGTACGATGCCAACGAAGTCTCCCTTGAAGTCCTGCTCGATGGGCTGGAGCGGTTGACGAATAACGATGCTTTTGTTTATAGGTCAAAGCATTGTGTGTCTGAAGTATTGGAATATTTTGTTGCCCATGACGATGAATTCAACGACCTTGCACACCACCCGGACCGTCGCACGGCCATCATCGCCGCCATCTGCAAGTTATTGGGAATGGAGGGAGAGTGATTAGTTTCACTGTCAAGATGAAGCCCGTGGCTAAGGCTCGTGCCCGTACTGGGAAGGGGTTTGCCTATACCCCAAAGAAGACCGTCGATGCGGAGAAGAAGATCGCAGGCTACGGTCTTGAGGCGATGCTCAAGGCTGGTCTTAAGCCACTATCGGGTCCAATCGCTATGGACTTGGAGTTTGTCATTGCCCCAACTGGTAGCTGGTCGAAGAAGAAGAAGGCAGAGGCGCTGTCGTTGAAGGGCTTTCCGGTTTCAAGGCCGGACTTGGACAACTACTGTAAGCTGGTAAGTGATGCCCTTAACGGCGTTTGCTACAATGACGACTCGCAGATAGTTAAGCTGAACGCCAAGAAGGTGTTCGGTCCGCACGACAAGGTCGTCATTCATATTGAAGAGCTGCAAGGGGATGGGTGCCATGAGTAAGCTTATAGATATGCTTGGCACGCAATGGGGGAGATGGACAGTAATTGATAGGGCAGGGACAAGGCGGACCGATGCCGTTTGGCTGTGCCAATGTGAGTGTGGAATCGTCAAGGAAGTATTGGGATGGACTCTGCGAGATGGGAGTTCCGCTGGTTGTTTAAGGTGCTCTAAGACTAAGCATGGGCTTTCGCAGACTCGGCTTTATGATATTTGGCACGGCATGATGGGACGCTGTTATAGGCCAAATCACAATCGCTATTATACCTATGGGGCACGAGGAGTGAGGGTTTGCGATGAATGGCACGACGTCAATAAGTTTGCTAAATGGGCGCAAATGAACGGGTATGAGGCTCCGCTAACGATTGATCGCATCGACAACGACGGGTCGTATTGCGCTGGCAACTGCCGATGGATACCAAGCGAAATGCAAGCGAGAAATAGAAGCAATACATGCTATATTACCTATTATGGCGAGCGAAAAAGCCTGTGCGAATGGGCCGATGAGTTTGGCTTGAGTTTGTGTTTACTTCGGAGCCGATGGAGCGCCGGAAGGCATGGCGCTGAAATACTAACGACTCCAAAGCGGCTCATCACTGGCGATAGAATGAAGGGCCTACTCAGATAGGGGGAACCATGTCCAAGAAATGGAAGCACACGATAAAGATTCGAGACATACTTGACATAGACATCGACTGGTCCAACAGAGACCACGAGCGCGATGAGGTTGGGGCGGCTGGAGAGAAGATGTTTCTCAGACTCGCCGAGTACGAGTTCCTCAACTTCCCTAACCCGAAGAGGTTCACACAGGTCACGACCGAGAAGGGGTTCAATAAGGTGCTGGATGACCTCTTCGATTACTGTGGAGCAAACGACATCCGGGTGGTATGGTCATGATAGAGAGGATGGTATAGAATGCCAAAGGGAACTCCCATGGATTTGACGGGGAAGAGGTTCGGAAAATGGACCGTGCTTGGACGGGCCGATACGGACCGCCATGGCAATATTCGCTGGAGATGCCGATGTGAATGTGGCACTGAAAGAAACTCCTTTGGCGGGGTATTGAGATCAGGAGCTTCTCGCCAATGTATGAAATGTCGTCGCACTGCACTTGGCATGCGCCACACGAGACTGTACAATATTTGGGCTGGCATGGTGGCCCGTTGTCATGGAAAGTGGGCCACGTGCTATCGGTATTACGGCGGGCGTGGAATTGCGGTATGTGACGAATGGCGCGAGTCAAAAGTATTTCTTAGATGGGCACTCAACAACGGATATGGTAAGGAATTAACAATCGATCGTATCGACAATGACGGAAATTATGAGCCATCCAATTGCCGATGGGCAACTTGTCTCCAACAAGCAAGGAACAAGAGTGACACCTTTGTAATAACGGCCAACTCTGTCGCAAAGCCATTGACCGTGTGGGCTGAAATTGTTCACATCCATCCGGCAACTATAAGGAGCCGCTTGGGTCGCGGATGGACTCCAGGGCAAGCGCTGAGCCTAGACTATCGAGAACCTCACGACAGGAGGCAATATGAAGTTCGTGTATGGAGATCACCCCATCAGATGGCTACCGGACCATGAGGTGCGAAACCTTATCGCTCGTTCATCCTTCCCCCTGCTCTTGGAGACTGTTTATTTTTATGGCTTGCGGAGGTCAGAGGTGGGGCTTATCCGACGAGAGCATGTTGAGCCTGAGGGGATTTGGATAACGGCGCTCAAGAGACGCAAGGGCTTTAAGCAGTTTATGCCATTAGTCGAGCCACTGAAGTCAAAGTTACTCAAGCACCTCATGGGGCACGGGGCAGCGTTTTTGTTTCCAGGTTACAAGGGGACTGGAATCAGCGGGGCTATGGTCGCCCACATCTGGAGAGCGGTCTATCCAGATTATGGGCCTCACATTTTAAGGCACTCAAGGGCAATGGTTTTCAGCGAAAAGGGCATGCAGATCGAATCGTGCCAGTGGTGGCTTAGACATTCTAGTTCAAAAGCCACCGAGTGTTACTACAAGATATCTGCCACTAGGGCTATGAAAATCGCCCAAGCTATGAGCTAGGAGGATGAAATGGAGTTTCAACTGAGTTTGTTTGATGGTCACACGCCGGGTCCGTGGAAGTGGGAAGGCGACGCTCCGTTCCTGCATGCTACTGCGGGGAATGTTTTATATCCTGAATTTGTAGGCTTAGAGGAAGTCGAACTTGAGGGAAAAGAACAAGACATGGCCCTCATCGCCGCCGCCCCTGAGTTGCTGGCTGAGGTAGAGAAAAATCAACGGCTATTCAAGGTTATAAGGGATGAGTGTAAAATGGCTAAAGATGGCGAGATACCTGACGCCGATGTCGTGTATGCCGTGTACTACCTTGTAGCCGCAGAACTGGAGACCCCATGATGGACGACCGTGAAGCACAGGAGATGGAGCAGGAGAAGAGGAAGGCACGACTGAGTTCGGTACTTGCAGTGATCAACTGGGACGGATACTGCCTTGAGGAGTTGGAGGAGATAGCCCTTGCCGCTGGACTTGAACTGGAGGATTAGAAGATGCCAAGTATTAGCCAAATGGTATGGGATAACATGGTAGTAAACCGTATAGACTCAGAAGAGCGCATCCAAGAACTTGAGGGAAATTTGAACAAAGAGGTAAAGCAGGGCGAAGCCCTCTATCTTGCATTGGTCAAAATAGGGGAGACGCACGAAAACCCCAACACGACAGACGATGAGAAATGGGATGTAATTGGCAAACTAATTGAAGAGTTTCATACAATTGAACTAAACTCCGAGGACTGGTTGCTGATTAGCTGTGAGGAATACGGCGATTTAAAAGCAGCAGAGGTCGCTCTCACCACGGCCAACGCGCTACTAGCGGAAGTGGAGGATATAGTAGAAGACGCCTATGACGAGGCAGCCACAAATGCTATGCTTGACGACTGCTGCGCTCCTCGTGAAATGCTTCTTGGAGAGTTGCGCCGTAACCCCAAACTAGCCGCCCACTTTAAAAAGGACACTTAGCCCTTGACATTTCGTCCTTTTATTGTTATTATTAGGTAGGAGAGGAGGAGCTATGGACAAGATGGACCGCATGACGGAAGTTCTCAAAGCCCAAGGGTATGCTATCGTCATCCATGATGGCAACAGTGGTGAGCGGAGCTGCCGTCTGGACACGGACAATCTCCATATCGTCATCTGGGGGGATGCTGGATACCAGAAGGAGAAGCTGGAAGAGTGCTACGAGATCATCTGCAAGAAGGAGTATAGTGTTACTGACTACCGAGCGGTAAACCGTTAACGAGGAGAAAAAGATGAAGGTTCTTATTGATGGGAAAAATATCACGATCCAATCTGAAACTGAACTTGAGAACAGATTTCTTATTGATCGCCATACCGGAGGCAAGAATGATGTAGTATTGAGTTGGAACAATGACCTTGCAAGGCTAACTATCTGGCCGAGCCACGAGGCGTTCATGGTTGGA
>Ga0307928_10000170_pt1 | contig 43478 bp, 85 predicted proteins | sample AceLakmetagen232_FD_201815 | JGI IMG/M metagenome (GOLD analysis project Ga0307928, IMG submission 201815) | Saline water microbial communities from Ace Lake, Antarctica - #232 | ecosystem: Environmental > Aquatic > Non-marine Saline and Alkaline > Saline | place: Antarctica: Ace Lake...
GTGGGTTCTCCCGCCGCTTTTGACCTGTGCCCTTGGGGAACCCCCCATAGGGGCATAGTCTGTATCAAGGTTCATGCCATACGGCGGGTCTATAATCGCAATGCCTGCTTTCGCTCCAGCCATGACCGCCTCCACCACGTGCGCCTCCGTGCAGTCACCGCACACCAGCCTGTGTCCCTCGCCCTCGCCGAATACCCACACATCGCCCAGCTTGGTCACCGGCTCTGCGGGCGGCTCCTGCGGCTCGGCGTCCTCGAATGGCCCCGGCGTCATGGACTGCTCAAGCAGGGCGTTCAACTCGGCTTCGTCATAGGCTACGGGAGGGTAGTCGGTGTCTTGGAGTGCCACCAGCAGGCCGGCAAGGGCCGCCTCGTCGTCAACGGCGAGGTTACTTAGTTGATTATCGTCGACGAGGTATGCCGCCGCTTCATCATCTGAGCAATCCCACACGTCGCAGCGGACAGTTTCCCAACCTATTCTCCCCGCGCTTTGTACTACTGCGTGGTGGGCGATGATGTGCAGGGTGCTCGCCTGTACGACTACTGCTGACCGTTGACCGTAGCGGCGCAGGCTTTCGTCAATCCTGAGGAGTTGTTCTTCGGGATGCGTTCGGTAATTCGAGGGGTGCCGCTTGAGACTGGCTATCTGCAGGTCTTTGATTTCGCCCTTCGGTTGCCCCACTGGTTCCGCTGCCATAGGTTACAGTCCACCACTCGCAGGCAATGATGCTAGCGCGAATAGGGCAAGGCCGATTAGGGAAGCAAGGAGGTATCGCACGTCAACTCCGTAGTGGAATAGCTGGTACTAGTGGCGGGCAGTAGTTGCTTCTGCCGAATCCAACGGCACATGTGCGGTGCCCAGAGCATATCAGCCCGTTTGTAATTCCTAAGTATCGCAAAGGCCTCTTCTATGCCCCTTGCTGAGGCACGGGTTAACACGAATAGGTAGGCTGCGATTGCAGCGTCGTGAGGGTGGAATTCTCCTTGCCCAGGTTCTTCGTCTAATAGCGTGCTTATTCGCGAGACTACTGCATCTGCGCGGTCTGGGTTCGCTATTATATCGTTCCGCGCCAGGTCAACTTCGCGCGCCGTTACTAGGACATAAATCAGGCATTGGATGTCGTTACAGAGAAGCGCACCAACTGTGTACTCAGGCCCTTCGGCGTATTGCATCAAAGACCTAAGCGCCATATCAAGCCCCCATTACTGGCAAAGCAGAAATTGACGCCCAGCGAGGGGGCACTGGACGGGATGGCATATAGTGCTACTGATTGCCAGACTACCCGCGTTTGGTCGCAGGCATCGGATTTGGCACAAAGTGCAGCCAACGGCGCATGCTTGGCGACGTTTTGCAACGAGGCAAGCCACTTGACGTTATCCGCCGAAACCCATAAGATTCCTATGTGTTTTGACGGTTGAGGTCAAGGAAACACTGGGTCGCCAATCCGAAGTTGGTGGAGCCAGGAGGAATCGAACCCCCATTAGCTGGATGCAAACCAACAGTTCTCCCGTTGAACTATGACCCCATCGCGGGCCTTGCTTGTTGCTTTATTGCAGCATGTGGTGCTTTGGTGCAACAGGCCGATTAACTCCGATAGCCTGCGTGATACTGCGTTTCGTAACCGAGTTCCTCCCACAAATCTTGGGGGTCTTCGTCGCCGCCGTTATCGCCATAGAACTCTGCACTGAGTAACGGGTCCTGGCTAATGAGTATTGTATCAGGCCCACGCGCAAGTTGTCTTATGGCATCTATAACGCCTTCGCGAATATCTGCGGCGGCGTGGTCGGGGTTGATATTGCGGCGCTGCTCCAGGATGGCTACCCGAACCTCCTGCGCCACGTCCTCCCAGTCACAGGCTGTCGGCATTCGCCTAACCCAAACCTCACGGGAAATCTGCTCAATGAGACTATCGTATTTTTCTATGGCTGCGCTAGGTGTCAGTTGTTGCATTGCTAGTGCCCTCACATAAGTACTCGTTGCAACTAGGCACTCTTGTTCAACTATTTTCATCACACAGTCTCTCGGCCAGGCATCGCTTTGCCGTCTTTAGTCGGTTGAACACGGTGCCCGTGCTAATTCCGATGTCCTTGGCAACAGTCCGCACGTCTAGCTGTCCAGCACAGTAGTACAGCAGCACAACCGTCCGCAGGTGAATTGGGAGTTTGCCGATCGCCATGTCCAAATCGGCTTTGACTGAGGCATAGTGTACCCAGCGAGCATTCAGGCGGCGCGGACCTAACTGGGTAGCTGTGTTGGGAGTGCTGATGTCCGGCGCGTCAATAAGACAATCGAACTGACACGCGGCTGCAAGGCGTGGATACATCGTAAGCCAGTAACTGACATGTTTCTCTGTCCAGTAATTCTCCGGTGCGCGCCTTTTCATAGCGGATGCAGATTAACACGCAGGAAGCAGCTTGTCAATTGTCAACTTGCACTTTCGGTTCTTCGATGCCGAGGTAGTCTATCACCTTTGCTTTGTTGCGCCTGTGTATGCCCGTCCTGCCCTTCTCCCACTTGTTCACCGTATTGACGCCGACGCCGATGGCCTTGGCGAGTTCCCCTTGCTTGAGCCTGAGGTCTTCGCGGGCCTCAGTGATTGCGGCGGCGAAGGCGGGGTCAATCGGCTTCCGTCTCATTGTCGGTCTCGCCAGTACTTTGCCTATCTTACGGTGCCGCTGGCAAAAGTTGGTTCGGTAGTTATCGGTGGTCATCGGCGGCCTTCCTCTCCCGTCAGTACGGTTCGCCTGCGCTGGGGCCTCAAGCTGAATGTCGGTCATGGTCTCCGCTATTCCCCCCTCATGCCCTTGAGCGCTGCCTGCTCTTGCTGGAGACGTTTCGCACACTTGGCCTCTGCGTCGGCCTCCGCTCGCTTCTTTGCCCGTTCGCGAAGCACACGGGCGACTAGTGGTTTCAAGGCGTGATTGAGGCGGTAGCGCAGGAGAAAAGGAACCCCGCATAAGCCGGACAAATATTGCCTCGCCCAGTTCATCCCCCCTTCATACCACTCCGGCACCACTTCGCAGTGCCAGGTTCTGTAGAGGGGCGGTATGCAATCGTAATATATGCGACAGACCAGTGTGCCAAGGCGCACTTTCAGGCCAGGAGCCACAGCAGCACAAACCAAAACCTTCTTGTCGGCCCAGCTCCGCCAGCCGTATGTTCCCCCGCCAACAATACGGTAGCGGTTGCCTTGTGCGATTATGCGCATCTCGCGCGCGAACTCCAGCTCGTCCTTCTCGGCCAGCTCGCAGACCTCTTCGAGCAAGTCAAGTATCTGCTGCCTCTCTTCTGTCACATCCATCGTTGCACTCTCCTTATCCCGAATCTCATCATTTAGAGCTACTCGTAAGCCTCTTGTGGGCTTGTTCGCAGAGCATGGCTGAACCCATTGTGCCACCGCGTCCATGACCTTTGGCTATCTCGTAGCCGCTAGGTGCGAAGAGCCACCAAGACCCACCGCAAACCATCCCACGGTATCCGTCAGAAAGCGCGCTTTCCCATACCCAGCTATCGGTCTTTACCCATGCGTTTTCCAAATCGAATGCTGCCGCTGCCTTCCCGGGTAACTCTGTTGGGGTATCCGAAACTGCTTCATTGGCGGGTGGCGTAGGCTGCCTTGTCTGGAATTGCGCACCCACAGGTGGTGATGGCGGTTCTGCACAACCCCCAATCAGGAATACGGCGATACCAACTACTGCTAAGATTCCATATTTACCCATAACATCATCTCCTTATCCCGAATCTATTGGCCCGTACACGTTCCGCAGTATTAGCCAGACAATGCAGACCAAGGTCGGCAGGCAGGCGCAGACCATTAGCCACCAAGGGATGCTATTCATCTTCGACCTCCTCTGCGGTCGCGGCGAGGGCCTGCTGCTCAATGCGCCTGCGGGCCTCGGTGAGCAAGTATGCCATCCACCCATCAACACGACTCGGACTGTACGCATTGCCAGGTGGCTCGATGTCGGCAATGGCAAGTTTTATGGCCGCAATCTCCAGCGCATTTGCCTGCAGGTCGCGCTCGGCCTCAAGCTCGACGCGGGCTGCATCAAGCTGCTGTGCTGAGGGGCCGCAGGTTCCGTCGGGGTTTAGGCGGGTGCCGCAGGAACGGCAGAAGAATGTGCCACTCCCTCCCTCGGCTTCACAAGCCAAACCAACATACCAGACACAGATAATGTCATCATATTCGCAAGCCCCACACGGACACCGCTGCTTAGTCTCCGGCATCTTCGACCTCCGCTCTTTCCATCTTTGCCCCCCACAAGTCGGCCATGACATGCAGGCAGTGGGCGGTCTTATAATCAGAATAGGCTTCCTCAATCAGCGCACACTCTTCTGGCGGGGCTAAGGATAGCAGCCCCTTGATTAGCTTGGCGTGCTTGCAGATTTCTAGCCAGAGAAGATAGGGGCGGGTTCTCCAGAACCATGCCCAGCGCGTTCCTCTAATCATCTTCGCCCTCCCCTGCCTGCTGCTCAAGCTCCGCTAGTGCCGTAATGCGCCCCGTGAGGTTCGCAGCCCACAGTTCCTGCTCTGGCGTCTCTGCTAGCATCAGGTTGCCAAGCCTCGCCCGTGTGGACTGTTGCTTCGCGGCTAGCCAGTCGCGCAGGCTAACCCCAGTCCTGGTGCGCTTCTTCGTGCTCAACGTCGAGCGGCGTCCCATACGAGTTGTCGTGGAGTGCGTCAATGGAAAAATAATGACCACCTCCTGGAAAATCCGCCTTGTACGGGATGGGGGGAAATTCGCCTATGCTACGCGCCGCGTAGCAGAGAATCCGCCCCGTGTCGCGCTTTACTTTGTCCTCGCCTTTGTCGCGGTCAAGCCCCAGCCATAGCGTGGAGTCAATCGCCGCGCCGCGACCGCCATAGGGTAGCGGTTCGCCAGTGGACTGATTCCAACTCACCTGCGATAGAAGCAGCAGCGGGGCTTGTATTCCCTCGGCGGCCCTCTGCAATGCCCGCGATGCCTCCATCAGGGACTCGTATTGGTCCTTAGTCCTCGCTAGGCGTTGCAGGTAATCCACGACAACAAGGCCGACCTTGTGGCGCTGTGCCTCTACCTGTATCGCCGTGACAATCGCGTCCGTTGTCTCCGTAGCATCGCCGAGAACGATAGGGTAGTCGGCAAGTAGCTTGCGCGCCTCCGCCGTGCGCTTGAGCAAGTCTTCCTTCTCATCGGCGGGGCAGCGGCCTGGCAGGAGCTTCTGGGTATCCACGCCCGCAAGCCAACCGGATGCCAGGCGCAACCACGAATACGGCCCCTCCTCGATGAAAAAGACTAGCACCCGTTCGGGTTCCGGCTGCAGCAGGAAGCGCTGGGCGGTTGACATTGCGGCATGTACCCCGAAGGTTGACTTGCCTGCCTTCTCCTGTGCCGTTACTGTTACCAGATACATGCCCCCCATGCCGCCGGTCGCTTTGTCCAAGTCTGCGATGCCGAACCGCGCAGGTGTTATCGCAAAGGGCTGCTCTATCGCCGCTTGCAATGTCGGCCCGTGACGCTTGAGGTGTTCGGCTACGGGGGCCGCCGATAACTGCTTGCTCTGGTCTGCGTGCTTGAGCGCGCCCGTCACTGTGTCGGCTAGGAAGGCCGGAATATCCTCGGGGTTGCTTAGCGCGGCGGCCCCTACCTCCTCGGCCCACTTGCGGAGCCCGCGCAGTACACTCTTCTCGCGAACGGTACTGGCATATACCCCGACATGGGCGACCACGGGAACCTCGTTCATCAACGCGGTCAGATACTCGCCACCGCCTACCTCCTCCAACTGCCCACAGCTACGCAAAATAGTAGAGACAGTAAGCAAGTCCACTGGCTTGCCCGCATCGGCTACCTGTTTCATCGCAGCACAGATAAGCTGGTGCGCGCTACGGTAGAAGTCCTCGGGGCCGACAATACCCAGGGCTATCAAGGCGGCCTCTTCGGTGGTGAGTGCCGCGCCTAAAACAGCCTGCTCGGCATCCAAATCCTGCGGCGGTAGTAGTTCCTGCTCAGTCATGCTCAAGCTCCAGTCTCAGTTTCAAAGATGCGCTAGGCGAATGGCAAGCAATGCTTCGTTGATTGTCTCCACATCTGGCTTGTCTGGCAGAACAGATGGCAATGCGCGGAACGTGGCAAACTCAGCCTCAAAGCGTTCTACCACTACGTCAATGGGCTGTTCCGACAATGCCCAAAGCCCTTCTGCATTAGGTACTCGCACAGTCATAAGGCCAGTAGTCAGCAGTTGCGTTCCCTGCTGCAGCAGCCGGAAGCAGTGGCGCACATTCTTCCCGTACCGTTGCCAGTCCTCAATGCCATCGCGCTTCTGCATCTTGCGCGCTTGTGACACCGCGTAGCCGCCATAGGAGTTCCTGACTGTGTTGCTGAGGAAGGCCTGGCGGATATTGAGTAGTGCCTGCGCCTCCTGTGTCAGCACCCGATATTCGTCCATCCACAGCAGCTCTACAATGGTCGGATTGCACTTCATTGCAAGGCGGACAAACTTGCCAGCCTCGTGATGGGTTATGTCTGGGTCGTGGTGATTTATTGTCTCAGGCAGGGGCCGCAGCCCTAGAATGTCCAGTGTAGGACTCACATAGACGCCCATCACATCTTCGTCTGAGCTAGGTCGGTCAAGCCCATACGCGCGTGAGCCCACGACCGCTTCAAGGATTACGTTCTCTGGCAACTGCATCGGCTATCACCTTCCCACTCAATGCGTATTCTCTTAGCACGTCTAGGCTCGTTGTGCCCTGCTCAAGCTGATAGTCCAAGGCCGCCTTCAGTAGCCTGCCCATAAGCGGCCCTGGGGCGATTACATCTATCAAGTGGCGGCCCATGAGTATCGGTTGAACAACCTCTGTGACCTCCCCAAGTTCCGCCACGAAATCATCGGGCAGAGAAGGATGGTCAGCCCTCAGCACAGCCAGCACCGCGTCCAATCCCTCGCGCCCACCCGCTGTCAGCACACGGTTCTGAAACCGCCGCTTGGGTGTACCGCTCCAGTCCTTAGCCAGCATCAACTGATAGGCTTGCATGTGATACTTGGTAGTCAATGCGACGCTATCGGTCAACTTGGTCGGCCACTTGAGGCGTTCCCCGATAGCGGGTATCATCTTAGCCCCGACTGATTCGTGGGCTGGAAACTTGTTGTAGTCTAGGTGGGGCTCTGCCGCCTCTACCTTGCCGATGTCGTGTAGTAACGCGTGCCAGCGGTGGGCGGTCGGACACCTGTCCACCACCTGCTTCGTATGCGTCCAGACATCGCCTTCGGGGTGATGCGTGGGAGACTGCATCAAACCATCGGCCCCGATGAATTCTGGCAGAATAGTCTGGATGATACTGATGCGCCAACACCCCCCTAGGAAGCCTTCACAACGTTCCGCCTCAAAGGCACGGTTGAATTCCTGCACCACCCGCTCGACAGATACTATCCCGCCGATTTCTTGACAGAACCGAGGGGCAATCTCCCGCATGGCAATGGCCGTATCCCGCTCTATCACACCGCCAAGTGTGGCCTGAAGCCGGTGTAGCCTCAGAACCCTTAGCAAGTCTTCGTTGAATCTATCCACGGGTTCTCCGACGCACCTAATTAAGCTAAATCCGCAGTCATGGCAACCTCCGAATGGGTCTATCAATTCACCGTTTACGTCAACTGCCATAGCATTGACAGTAAAGTCCCGCCGTGCCAAGTCATCCTCAATGTCGCAGCCGAATTCCACTGTGGCATTGCGACCGTCGCATGATATATCCTTGCGCAGGGTCGTAATTTCCCAACGGTTAGTTCCGTCTGTCACGGTCACGGTGCCATGCTCAATACCAGTCTCAATTACGCTGAGGCCAGTAGCCGTGGCGCGTTCCCCTACAAGGTCGGGCGTCCACTTGGTTGCAAGGTCCACATCATTGGCGGTGCGCCCCATTATGCAATCACGCACGGCCCCGCCGACTATCCACACGTCAGGGCCGAGTGCTTCAATGATGCGCTGGTCAACTTTATTCCAGAGGTGAGCATAGTCTGTCATATTGATGCCCCACCCTCCCACATTCCAAGCTCGACCGCCCTGGCAAATAGTCTAGGCCAAGTCTCCCGTCGCCTGCCAATCCAGTATTGACCGCCCTCGCGCCGCCACTCAAGCAGGTCATTATTCCAGCGGCGCACGTCTTCGTGGCCTGCGGGGCCTCGGGGGCATGAGCCGACCAAGCGGGTGTACTGGGCTAGCGGGGGGTCAACTGCCTCGGCCTCCCTCAGGTCAGAAGCCATGCCAGCAGCAGTAGCCGCGAAATACTTGTTAGCCGCCGGCCAGTTCTTGCGCTTATTGGCATACTCTACTGCGGTCTTGACTGCGGCGGCTATAGCAAAGTCCGGGTAGGCTTTGACCACAACCTCGATGCCTGGCCGTATCTGGTCTTCGTTGCCGTCGGTGGCGAGAAAGGCCAATGTCTCACAACAAGAATCTTCAATACTGGCGGCGGAGGTCTGTTCGGTGCCTCTAGAACTAGAAGCTGTTAACGGACCTCCTCCTTTGTCTGTGTCTGTGTCTACGTCTAGTCTACGTCTAGGCGGGAGTAGTCCTGGCGTACTCCTGGAGTGCTCCTGGAGTTCGCCTGTAATGCCGTAGAACGCTGCGGAGCGCTTACATTTATCGGTTTCCAACCATTGTCTCAATTCATCGGGGATTTTCCATGATAAGGGGAGTTTGTGTTCGGGTGCGCCAACTCTATCCCACCTAACATCCTGATATTTGTGGTAATGGCCGATATAGAGTAGCGGCCCGTCGCCGTCGTAGATAGTAATAAGGCCCACCGCCTCCTGCTGGTCAATAGCGCGCTGGACAGTCTCATCGGTGAGCGCTCTGGCAGCGGGGCATACCCGCGCGGCATACTCCCGTGGGTCTGCGGGGAGAATACCATACAGGTCAGACGCCGCGATTGACCACGTGAATAGCAGGGCGGCCAGAACCGTTTCGGGGCCCTCGACTAACCTAGCGAGTTCAACATCCTGCCCTATGCGTTCGCTCATCTTTGCCCATCGCGGCATCAGCTACCTCCAGACATAATTCGGCCCCGGCAACTTGTGCATTCTCTGGATGGAGAGCGCGGCTGTGCCGGGGCCGAATAGTTATCCGCAGAAAAGCGAAGGTCGCCCATCGTGTCTTTCCAGTTACTGCCCGCTATATTACCACAGGTCTCTGGCGATTGCAAGGCCCAGTCTGGCATGTCATTCTCCTAGCTGATTAGCTACGGCATGAACTGACTGGCGGTGCGCAGGAACTCACGCATGGCATGGTATTCGGGGGCAAGGTAAGTGCCCGTCCAGACCAATGGCAGGATCAAGCCGACTATACTCAGAACAATCCCTATGGCAATTGAGGCAGGTATATAGCTGGAGTAGAACTTTGACCTCTCACTAAGCCAGCAACCTAGCCAAATCAAGGCAATGCCCAGAACAAACAACAGGCCGCCGCCACAGGTTCCGAGCCTCCCATACAGCCGGTTCTTCACCACCAGCACTTGGTAGTATTCACCCGCCGGCCCGCTCAGCTTCTTCTCCAGCAGGTCGGCAAGGCTTTCTACCCCATCAGTGAGTTCCTTAGCATCCAGGGCAACCTCGTATCGCTGGGTTTGCTTCGCCTCCTTTGCCGGTTCATCTGCGGCTACTAGGGCCGCGAGTGCTATCAGGGTTAGGGCTATCATGGTTCGCATGCCTGGCCTCCTTGTCATGTGTTTGCTGGCTGTCCTGTCTCGCCCCGCAACTCCTCAAGCTCGGCCTCCATCGCCTCGACCTGGGCTGCCCAGTTATCTAGCTCCTTCTGAATATCGGGCATAGGACACTGATAGAGGGAATATGCTGGTAGCGTTCGGATTTGCTCACTCAGCTTCATCTGCTGTCACCTCCTCGGCAGGCTTGTCAACGCGGCATCCGCTAATGGCAATGTAGCTATCCGGCCACAGTCCGACTAGTGCCTGCTGGTCAGTGTCTTCCTCTGGAAGTTCATCAAGAGCGTCTTCTAGTGCGTATCGCAAATCAATGCAGGCCTCACCGCCCTCATCGGCTTGGTGTTCTAGGTCCTCTATCATTTCTTCAATGGTGTCTCTGCGTGTTTGCTTCCGCAGACTAGCAGAGTGAACATACATCGTCATGCCGCCAAGGCCGCCGAGCGGAACGTGAACCTCGGCGAATACTGCAACGCCACAGACAGGACACTTCTCAAGTTTGCCCATCTATCTCACCTCCTCCGCTTGCCCAAGTAGTAGCCTCACAAGGAATTCGTGAATGGGCTGCCAGAGGCTCCGGCGCGGTGCCCAGTTGTCACAGTGGTGGCTCCATCTATGGCGTTCCCATTCCTGTCGGATACCCGCCCTAAATGTGTCTTGGTCGGGGAAGTCGCAGATGTAGCTACAGTCAGTCTCCCCGTGGAATTGACCCCCGGTGTAGCTTGTTGTCCACTGCTGCCCCCGCCACCGACAATTCGCACAGCAGCATGGCTCCCCCGATTCTGTCATTGGTTCCTGCGTATCTGTCATGTCAGTCCCCTTCCGTGTCTGGCAGTTCCGTCCGCGTCACTCTCCGCAATTCCTCTGGCATCGTTTCTTTTAGCCTTGCCTCCATTGCCTCCACCCGCGCTATCCAGTCAAGGAAGCGCCCTTTTGTTATCACGAGGCCATTGTCCCAGTGCATGACATAGGCACATTCCATTTCTATACTTAGGTTCATCGCTTTACCTCCTCCGGCAGTTCCGTCTCCGTCACCCTCCGCCACTCTTCGCGGGCTGCTGCTTCGGCGGCGGAACGGGTCGGGTAGGCCCTGCAGCCAGCAAGTATCATCTTTCTGCCTATGTAGATTCGCCACCAAAAGGGCTGCGGAGGAGCAGATGCCCAGAGACGCTCGGCCTGTATGATACGAATCTCCGGCATCGGCCCTTCCTGCACCGCGCCGCACTTGTGGCATCGGGTCATGGTTCACCTCTCTCGGTTTCCGGCGGCTGCTGTGGCTCTATCGGACGCGATTCCCACCCAGGCCATGCCGCCCTCGCCTTCGCGCAAATCCGCTCAAACGGTTCGGCAATACAGTACATATTGCCTAGCCCCTCGGCTACCTGTTCGTCTGTCTGAATCCAGCAGGTCGCGTATTCCTCGCGCGTGTCGCCATCGGCTTCGATCCGGGCGATAGAGGAAACCTCGCCATCCTTGCAGGAAATCGCCCCGTGTAGCGTGACTGTTTTCATCCCGTCACCTTCTCCCGCGCGGCCTCGCTCAGCCTAGCAGCCGCCTCCGCAAACCCATCGGCAAGCGCCTGTGCAATTACGGCGCCGCTCTCACCCGGCCCCGCGTCGGGTGCGGATGGAGCACAAGTGATTTCGATTACGCTGCTGCCCTTATCGAAGCGCATCAGAATTGTGTCATGGTACTGTTTGTGGAGGCATTGATACGGCAGAGCCACGACCTCCACGCTTGACGGAAAACGCACCTCTGTTGTCGTCGTACTTAACATCAGATTCTCCTTTTCGCGGCCTCAAGCTCCGCCGCGTCAATGCTCCACAAGCCTTGCCTGCCGCGATAGGGTATCGGCTCCTCGAAGGCTATCGGGTCTGCGAATACCCAGTGCCACATGCCATCCTCGGCCCACTCGCTGTCACTGTCGCGCACGCAGTCAACGAGGTTGACCTGGCCGATGATTGCACCGCGCGCCCCATACTCAGAGCAAAGCCAAAGATGCTGATAGGTGATGAGTCTCCTCTCGACAATATCCAAACCGCCAGGCTTGTCCCATTTCTTGGCCGCGTGTATCAACAGCGGCCCCCTCCAGCCAGTCCGCCAAGTGCGATTCTCGACGGGCTTGTTGCCGTGGATGATTAGGCTTGCATAGGGCTGCCGGACGGTCAGACACTTGACCTTCTCATTCATCGCACCATCACCTCGCAGCCTAGCGCGCTACGTAGGTACTCGGCGGCCCACTTTCTATGACACGTTTCGGGGTCGGCTTCCCAGCAGCAGAGGGTTATGTCGCCAGTAAGTTCCGCCACCCAAGTTTCAACTAACATGTAGTCGCAACGCAGGCCATACTTGTAGAGCCACTCATACCTCGGCCAGTCAATCGCGCCCGACTTATACTCGCCCAACAGATAGCCTGGCCTGAAGAAGTCGAGCTTTGGCAACCCGAACCCGCGCGGCTGGCTGTTGGCAATACTGAATACGGTGCCCGGCTTGTGGTCATCGGGCGCGAAGAATGACGCGGTGAATATGCGCGGTTGTCTCATGGCTACTCAGTCTCCTCTGGTTCGGCGGTCGCGGCGATGGCCTCAGCAAACTGCCCTGCGGCCAATGCCTCCACAAACTCTGCCCTGGGCAACTGCACTGCCAAGGTCGCAGCAACCGTCTCGTTAATAGCCCGCACCATCGGATTGATATAGCCCGCGATGGCCTGCATCATGAGTTTGGACTGAACAAGCTCGGCCTCAAGCGTTTCGGCATATTCTCTGACCTGCCCATAGAGCGTTACCATCATATCCAGCCGCTTCTCAACCTCGGCGTGGGCTGCCTCCATCTTGTCAAGCTCGACCGACAGGAAGGCCAGGGCAACCTCGCCCACCGAGTCATAATCGCCAAGGGGGTCATCTAACCGTTCGCGCACATCTGCTAGGGCTGCGTGGAAATCTGTGTTACTCATCGCTTGCCTCCCGTTGCTCTGCTGCCCACTGTTTCCAGCAGGCGGTGCGTTTTTCTTTGGGACATTCGTTGGGATCAATACATCTATCATCCTGCCGCGTCTGCACCTCAATACAACCATCCCAATCATAGCAGCCTGCTGTTGGGCATTGATAATTGCCAATGGTAGTACCAAGCCTCCCCGCCAGCACCTCGACCATGCGCTCCAGTTGTTCGTAGCTCTGGCCGCAGGTTCCATCGGGGTTCAAGCGGGTGCCGCAGGAAGGGCAGTAGCTTGGATAGCAGTAGCCCTCTACATACCACTTCCGTGAGTATGGATTGTCATACGTGCAAGCCCCACACGGGCACCGCTGCTCAGTCTTAGGCATCTGAGGCCTCCTCAGTGTTCTGGAAATTTATAGTGGTCATCGGCACATTCCCCCAAACTAATAGCTACAACCTCCGGCTTTCTTGATATGGCAAGGCTCCAGGGCTGCCAAGGCAAGTTCTCGATTCGGTCTATCTCTGGTTCGTTACAACCGGCGCACTCTGCAACGAGGGCCGGATACGCATCCGAGAAGGCCTCAATGGCCTCCTGCTTTGTGCGGGCAATCACCGCGAACCTCGCACCACAACTCTCATTTGTTGCTATCCATAGCCAGTAAATCTGCTCTTTGCTATTCATCATGGCCCCTCCTCAAGCGTCTCGGAAATTCTCTCGGCCTCGGCTAGGCAATCGGCTATGGGGGCGTCGAGCCAGATGTTGGCTGATTCGGCTCTCTCGAAACGTTCACTCATGTCGGGCTCCGTGGGACGTATTTGAGAATTAAGACACCAGGCAGTAAATGCTTGCGCACGACCTCCCGCCTTCATAGACAACTGCTTCAGCACCGCTTGCCCCTTGCGCGTCTCATTGAGGTCGTGAAACTCATCGCACACGTCGCGGAGGTCAAAGAGTTCGTCGGCGGCGGCGTGTAGCTTGGCTCTCGCGGCCTCGGCTTCTCTGTCGGGTGTCATGGCTGCTCCTCCTTTATTGCCTCTTCAAGCCGCCGCAACCAGGATACCCTCTTAGCTGCTTCGGCCTTGCAGCCCTTACAGATTGGCTTCGTCGGTGCCTCTTCGTCCTTGAGCTTGGGGCTAGGCAACAAACGTCCGCACAGCGTTCGCCACGGGCAAGCACATTCGTCAACCACGTGAGACACTTTGCGACTGGTAACATAGAACGGTGCTGGCACGGTTCTCATGGCAATTCCCCCTCCGGCTCCATCTCCGGCCCGATGCCGCCGATGACATCCTGCTTTAGCTTTGCACGGGCCTCTTCTGGCGTCTTACCGAAGCCCGCTGGCGATTCCTGTAGGTTGACGAAATCAGCATAGACAGCGCACCACATATCGCCGTCCATGAATACGCGGCTATCGGGGCCGCCGTGGGCTGGGCAAGCTAAGCCAAAAGGCACATATCCGGGAATCAATGCGCCTAGAAGTGCCTTGCCATAAGCCGGATTGTCACAAAAGCCAGCAGGAACGCCAGTCCCCGCCCACATCGGCATTGAACATTTGCCGATACCGTGTTCGTCTAATTCCTCGTGATGTCTGCTCGATTGCATCCTAGTCTCCCCTCTCTTTCGCGGCCTCAATGACCGCGTGATGTTGTCTACCAAACGCTCTTGTCGCCACTTTAAGTGAGGTCATCTCCGGGGTCCTCGATGAAACCCTCGTCGCAGACGAACTTACACAATCTCTCGCGAGATTCGGCCATCCGCTTTTCCAGTTCGGCCTCGCGCCTCGCTATCCATCTGATGCTGACCGCCACGCCATCCAATAAGTCGGCCACTTCTGCAGCACTTACTCCACGCGCCTCTTCTTCGGGGTGCCTGGCGAGTATTTCTATTGCCATCAGGGCGACGGTCTCTGCCCCAATTGCAGTAAGTATCCCTTTTCGTTTTTCAGCCATCATCTCACCTCAATCCAGATTGGCCGAACGCAAGTCCGGCTTGTCCGTCCGGTCACAAATAAATCTATCCAAGTCTCAGCACCGCGCCGCTCTGCCCTGCCACGGTTACGCTTACTACCCGTGTCAAATACCTGCCGCAACGTGTAGCCGCTAGGCAGGTCAACGAGGACATAGGTTCCCCAAGGCATCCCGCTACGCGGTTCTAACATAGCGGCAGTGCGGCCTCGCTCGACGCGCCTGCCGGAAGCGGTACAGGTATCAACGCCAGGCTCACCAGTCCAGTAATGCGTGATCCATGCCACGCGCCTACGGGCACCGTGTTTTAGGAGACGCTTGTATCCAGTTTGCTGCCATCCTGCCAATGGGCCGAATACTCCAGCTAGGGCCTTGGCAGCTACCTGCTGGGGCAATGATAGCAACGGCCCAGGCACGCTTGTACGGGCCTCCGCCGAATAGCTAAGGGCACAAGCCCCGCTATCGGCTACAAGCGCATCCTGGGCCGCCTGGGCTTCGACATTTACTATTGCTACTGGTGCGGTCTGTTGTGCAAGCATAGCTGCGGGGCAGGCTATCGCGGTTGTTGTCAATATGGCTGTGATAGTGGCTTTGGTCATTGCTACTCCTCCGTCTCCATAATGTCCGCCAGTACCGTCTCAATGGTTTCGCGGCTAAGTGTTGGAATCATTCTCAGGCATTCCGCCCGCAAGTCCGCCGAAATGGAGCGCACACCGTCAATGGTCAAGCATTGGTCTCCCAATGACGCAACGGCACCAAGCAATGTCTCTACTTGCGCATGGGTCAATTCATCGGCCTCAACACTGCGCAGGCAGTTCTGAATGATTACGCTCAGATGCGAACGCGGGCTATGGGGCTTTGAGTCGGTCATGGCTATTCCTCCAGATATGCCCGCGCCCGCCACGCTATCACTAGTCTGAGCGCAACCGCAGAACGCAGGGCCTCGCAAAAGCTGCTGTGGTTCGTCGGGTCTTGCGGGTGGAAATGGTTCACTCGCGGCTTGCCCTGGATGCGAGCGCCTTCTATGGGCCAGAGAGGCGTCACTGTCTCGCGGTATATGCCGGTCGGCACATGCTTCTCCTGGAGGGAATGGCACTCCCTGAGCAGGAGGGCCGCCATCATGCGCCACTTCTTCGGCTGTCTCATGGCCTTCTCCAGTCTTTGCTATGCCAGCGCCCGACGAGTTTGCCAACTGCCAGCACGATAAACGTAGCCAAGCCGCCCAGCGAGAACCAGTAGAAGCCGGAGAGGAAGGTGGTCATGGGGAAGGCTCCTCCGCTCCCTGCCGCTTCACAAAGACAACCTCTATACTGCCGCCTATTGGGAACTTCTGCACGGAGGCGCAGGGGATTAGCTTGATAGTATTGGCCGATGCGTAGTAGCGCCAGTAGTCAACGGGCACGATTACACCATCTACGCTCGCCCTCACTATTTCCAGCGGCGGATGAATACCTGCGTCATCAAGGCACAACATGCAGGTATCGTGACCACTTAGCGTTACCGTCTGCTCGCCCTCCTCGGATTGCTTTTGCTCGGCCTGCTGCTCAAGCTCTGCGCGGGCCTGATGCTCAAGCGTCAGTGCTTCCCCTATCAAAATCCCACATGCGTGCAGGATAGCTTCATCCTCGAGTGTCGAGTTCCCCATCTGAAGGTGAAGGACCGTGACCGAGCGCCGCAGCCAACCCGCTTTTAGCGCCTTCTTCTCCACATCCGGCGCAAGCTGGTCGGCGATGGCACGGAGGGCAGAGGCGGCGTCGGCCCTTGTCTTCTCTGTCCAGCCACCAGACGTAGCTATGGCACCATCGCGGTAGTCAATATCCCACTTGCCGAACTTCTGTACTAGGCCCACCTCGCAGACGCGCCCCCGCAAATTATCTGCCATGCGAATGTTCACTATAAGCGGCCCATTCGTTTCTATTGCTACATTGACCGCTTCGCTAATCGGCATCTTGCCCATCATCGGCCTCCTCGGGTTGCTCACCTATCACGCTATCTGCAGCCCTGCCCAGCACGCTCAAGTAGGTATCGGGATTGGCGGCCTGAGTAGGTCGGCAAACGCTGATATGGTCGAGCTTCACATCATCTATAAACTTGACTTGCCCGCCTGCGCTGGCGTCGAATGCCCAGTGTGCTTTGAGTACGCGCCCGCCGATGCTGAGGCCGTATTGCTTGCCCGCCTTCAGCTTCTCATAGAGCCGCGCGGCCTCAGGATTGCCAGCGTCCAACATGCCAGCAACGCGGAACTGGTTATTGTCCACCCAGCACTTTTCGACGGTGCCGAGTGCTTCAATGCCCTTGTGCGTCGGCAGTAGGTCAAGGCCGTTGTACTGTTGCATCTTCTCAATGGCCTCTGGCGTCAACCGTTCGGCTTGGCGGTCAAGCGAGGTAGAGGCGGCTATTCCCTCAAAGCGCAACGCGCCCTCGCCGTCCTGCCAGGCCTTGTTATGTGGCATGATAAACTCAAACCCCCCTATCGGCAGTAAGTATGGGTTCCCCTCCAGAACTGATTCCGGCCACCTATCGAGCAGCCTGTCCTTCAGTCCCCGCTTGCCATAGAGCAGATAGACCACAGTACAGCCGAGCGCGGAAGCCAAGCCCTGCACGGTCTGCACACGCGGGTCTATCCGGTCATGCTCCAGCTTGCTGATAGTAGTCAGGCTTACCCCGACGCGCCTAGCAAGCTGCTTCTGCGTCGTGCCTTGGGCCTCCCGCGCTTTACAGATACGGTCGCCGAGTGTTTCAGTCTGTAGCATCATCATCATCTCCAGTTTCCGGTGCCTGCCTGTCCGGCCACTCGCTCGTGAGTATCCATGCGATACCCAGTAACAGGGGCCATCCGAGTCCGGCGAGTTCAAACATGGGGGGCCTCCTCTGCGGTCTCTTCAAGGGCCATATCAACGAGCTCGGCGGGCGTCTTGTCGGGCACCTGTCGCAACCCTAACTCCATGCACCGATGAAGGGCCTCGGCAGTGTGGCTTAGTGCCCGCTTGTAGTGGTCGCGCTCGGCCCGCGCCTCTCTCAACAGGTCTATCAACTCTTCCCGATTTGGCTCTTCCATGTCAGCTATTCTCCTTTGTAGTCTCAAAGCTCCATCTGCTTTTGCCCCGCCGCCTCAGGTATATGTTATGACCAAGCACTTATCTGCGTCATCGAGCTTTTCTGGCGTCGCTGGTTCGGTAGCTATGGATTTAGGAGAGATATAGATAATGCCATTTCTATCAAATGGCGTCTCAATTACTATTCGTTCACCCTTCCATTCCCAGCTATCGAAAAAGAGCCTTGCCCACGCCTCGGCAGTCTGGCGGGCCGCTTCTATGCTTGCATAGGTGCCGAAGTCGTAATAGCCATGCTCATGGTCTTCGTCGAAATAGTCCTTTGTGACCTGATAGACTTCCATCATCGCCTCCTAATCTAAGATGCCACTCACAACTACCTAAAGCACCAGCAGCAGGAAACTCCCGCCGGCCCAGCAAGGTTCGGATAGCTCTAGCGCGGCTTCAAACATGGGGGGCCTCCTCGCGCTTTGTGAACTCTAGCGGCTTCACAAGCCAGCCGGTCTCGCATCCCCAGCAAAACCACTCGCGTTCTTCCTCAAGCCACTCCAGCACCTCGCCGCACAGTGGGCAGATTAGCTCATCAGGCATCCAGGGCCATTTCTGCGCCTCACCTTGCCCCGCAGGATACTGACCGCGTTTGTAGGCATCCCAGGCTTTGGCGCAGTCAACGTCGCAGAAGTAGGCACTTTCGTGCGCACTACCCCGCCGTCCGGTATAGTAGCGCAGTCCCCCCATAATGAGCTTGCCACACCACATACACCGCGCACGCTTTCCGTCATTGTTTACCCACACGCTAAGACATCCAGCAAACACAGGATTGTCCGGCATGTCTATGTCACTCATTGTCAGCCTCGCCTTCCCCATTGGCTAATTTCCGCAGGTGCGGTTCGGCAGCCATGAAACACTCTCGCATTGCAGCCAAACCATCTTTGCCAAAGTGCTGTTCAAAGTCGGTATCGGTAGGCGGTGGTTCCGTGAGGAATGGCGCTATGCGCTCCAGAACCTCTGCAGCCGGGTACCTTCCTTCTAGTCCCCCCAAGACCGCAGCCGAAGCACCGCCAACGCCGTGAAAGGCAAAGCTACACTCCATTAGCTCAAATAGGGTTGCATGATTGGCGCGGATATTCTCAAGCGAATCGTTCGGTTCAAGGTCAAATGAATTGTCACTCATTGTCGCCCTCGCTTTCCTCAGCGCCAGCAAGAATCCTATCAACCGTCCCGTCATCATCAAGCAGCTTTATCTGCGCCGCAATTTCGGTCAGGTGTTGCGCAGCTAGGCTCTCTAACTCCATATCGGCGGCCTCGGTTTGCCACAGAATCTCCATCGCCGCGTCAATGATTTCGTCCTGAGCATACTGAATGGATACTTTGTACTGCTTGAGCAGGTGCGTTCGTAACTGGCCGAGGTTCTGGATGCTCTGGCCGGCGGCAGCCGCAGGAGGTGCCGGTTCTGCGGGGGTGTCCTCTGGGGCCTGCGCAGGTTCGTCATCTATATTGCATGTGTAGCTGCAACCTGAGCCGTCACGTTCATAGCCGCTGCAGCCAAGGAATTCATCGCCGTCTTTGCGCTTGCGGCGCAGGAGCGGCTTGCCACACTTGGGGCACACACCGTCCTCGTGGAGCGGCGCGGCCTGGCCCTGCGCGGGTGCCTGCGCCTGTGCCCGTGCGGGCCTGGACGCTTGCGCGGGCTTGCCATTGGCCGGTGCCCCTGCGTCGGGATCGTCGGCGTCGGTGGCGATGTGAAAGAACTTCAGCAGGAAGTATTTCTCAGCATACGTCGCCGCTTTGCCGACGCCTTTTTCGCCCGAATCGATGCCTTGGCCCGGAAATAGGAATGACTCGCGGTCAGTTGGATCATCTACATTGACCCAGGTCAGTTCCAGCATCAGTTCCGTGAGGTGCTGCTTGGCATCGTATGCCGCGTTCAAGTGCAGCGTATACTCTACGGTGCTGGCAGTCAGTATTAGGCCTGCGTCATCCATAGCCTCCCGCACCGCGCCGAGCACCAGGCTGCTGCTCACGTATGCGAACTGGCCTGCGCCCTTGCTGGTGCCGTCCTTCGTCAATCCCGTTACCGCCTTCTGCACCTCAAGTAGCCGCTGGTGCAGGTTCGGCTTTGTGTCTGTCTCTGCCATGTCCAACCTCCCTGTTATTTCGTCTACGTATGCACGTGCTTCATAACTCCGTTTATAGCGGTTCCGTCTCACTCGTAGTCACCACCAGCCGACATTCGGCCAATGCTTCCTGTTCCCAGCGATAGCGAACCAATGGTTTCCCGCAGTATGCACAGCGACAAGCAACGCGCTTAGTATGCCATGCCCCAGAACACTTCTTGCTGCAAAAATGGTGCTTGCTCCTTGCTGCCACGCTCGGTATCCTACCGAATGACTTGCCGCACTGCTCACAAATTACCGCAATCTTTGCCACTCTGGTTGCCCCTAATACAAAAAGCCCGCCTATCGAGTATCGTGCTCCTAGCAAGGCGCATGACGCTCTATGATAGACGGGCTTTATCAACACAAAAAACGCCACGCGCTTGCTAGGTGGTTTCATTATAAGCTGCCTTGTCCTCAGAAGTCAAGGGGTTACTTTGCTTGTGCTTGATAGCAGACCAAACCAGGAAAAGCGCAGCCGCATGTGAACACCATTCGGAAGGCTGGAAGGCCCCACGCGGGCAGCTACATCGCCAGTAGAGGCCCTTGCTGTCCGTGCCGATCTCCACATCATACGTGACGCCTTCCTTCGTCCGGCTACCGACTTGCCCCCTGCAGCCTTTGGCGTCCCCGCCGTGGTAGCGCACGAGTCTCGGAGAAAGCAGTTCGTATGCGTTGGCTCGTTGTCCGTCAGTCAGTTTGCGCATCGTCCTCTTCCGCAGGAACGTAGGGGACTGGCCCGTCGCCTTCTATGCCAAGGCGCTTGCGCACCAGGACAGTCAACCGCAGGCTTGCTTCCTCTGCGAGCTTCTGCCAGTCCGGGGGCCTGCTCACTGCCGGACGCGCCCGCGTCTCGCCGAAGCCATTGTGGTAGCCGTCCTCAGCCGCCTCCGCCCTGGCTTCCCGCTCCCGCTGTTCCTCGTGGTGCAGGCTCTCGTATGGGCTGTGATATTCCACTGGTGGACACCTCCTGTGGCACGTCATCGGGATTGCGATACCGCGCTGGCTCAATCCAGCCGCACTCTATGGCCTCGGCTCTGTCCTCACTCGCCGACATGACTGCTAACCTCTTTTCTCTCTGGCAACGGGTCGCCAAGGTAACTGCCAAGGCCGCCGCCCGTAGGTTCATTCTGCTCCCGCACGTACTCACAGAATTCGGCTAGGCCGTCTTCAATGGCCGCACACAGCAACCTGCGGGCGTGCTTGCTACTTAGCGCCGCCTCAATGGCCTGCTCTATCCGCCGATAGTTTGGGTCAGCTTCATCGGGCATACCCATCATTTCGTAAATGTCATCGCCCGTGACCTCAATGACAGGTTTGCCCTCGCCGTTACCGTGCGGCACGTGATTGCGGATTCTCATGTTAGCCCTCCCTCGCCGCGCCGGACTTGGCATCGGCTATCAGGCGGTCTATTTCGGGGACGGACTCGCGGACGTATATCCAACAGCGGTCAATGAGATAAGCGGGAACCCACACTAGGGTCGCGTGTTCGTGGGGGTCATGTCTATACGGAGCGTAGGGGCCGACTGCGCCGAGGGAATCAGCCCGCAGCGATACCTCGCCCCCATCGCAGTAGTGCAGGACAATCTCGCCTGGCTGCGGGGGCTGCTGTGGGGTATCACGCTCGGCTAACTGCGCTTGCAGGGCGTCGCGCTCTGCTTCTACGGTCTGGCAACGCATCTCCCACTGAGTTCGCCCTGCTTGGGCTGTCTTCCAATAGCTCTCATATCGCCCGCGCTTTTTCCGTAATTCATCGCGCTCCCGCTCCAGATCGGCAATGCGCTCCCTGAGGCTGCGGACTTTTGCTATCATCGGGTCGGTGACATACCAGTCCCCGTCGGCACCTTGTTCAAGCGTGAGGGTGGCAGTCTCGTCTCCGCCCTCTGCCGCCGGGTCAACACCGACGAATACTTGGGGCTCCTCTTCCCCCACACACGGCACCCTATTGTCGGCACACAGGGCGCGAACGGTACTGACCAGCTCACTTGCCCAAAGCTCATAGTATCTCCCCTTCCCATCTAGCCCACGCACAAAACTACCGTCCCTGCCCATCGCGTGTTCAAGTGATGTAACTCGCGTGAAGTGAAACTCGGTAGTGCTCCAACCAGCGTGCAGCGTCACCGTCTTCGGCTCTTCCTCAGGAACCTGCGGGTCAGCGCCTTTGCAAGTCCAGCCAGGCCAGGCTTCGCGGGCCTTGGCGGTGATTTCGGCGGGGGATTCGGCGACACGCATTTGCCGCTTTCCGCCGCCGAAGATACCCGTGACCCAGGCACCACTGCCCTGTTCCAATATCTCCGTTATCTTGGAAAAGTGGAGAGAGCTTTCCGAACGCCATTCCGTCAGCCTCACCGTCGCCTGCTCCACCTCCGGCACCGCACCCTCGCAAGTCCAGCCATTCGTCCAGGTCTTGCGGGCAAGTTCACTGACCTTGGCAATGGACTCCTTGACGGCGACGGTGCTATCATTACAACCCCTCCAATTATCTAGGGGCCTGTTCTTGCCAGTTACCCAAGTAAAGCCCTTGGCCCCCTCCCCTTCGCCCGGTCGAATATTGGTTATGCTGAAGAAGTCGTAGGGCGAACCGGGGTGATGCAGCGTCACCGTCTTCGGCTCTTCCTCAGGAACCTGCGGGTCAGCGCCTTTGCAAGTCCAGCCAGGCCAGGCTTCGCGGGCCTTGGCGGTGATTTCGGCGGGGGATTCGGCGACACGCATTTGCCGCTTTCCGCCGCCGAAGATACCCGTGACCCAGGCACCACTGCCCTGTTCCAATATCTCCGTTATCTTGGAAAAGTGGAGAGAGCTTTCCGAACGCCATTCCGTCAGCCTCACCGTCGCCTGCTCCACCTGCGGCACCGCACCCTCGCAACTCCAGTCGGCACCCCAGGCTTCGCGGGCGAGGCGGGTTACCTCGGCGGCAGACTCCGATACGGCATAGCTATCGTTTGGCCCATAGATATAACCGTCTATTCCTTGGCCCTCAACAAATGGGCCGCCGCAGCCCTCCCTGTGAGAAATCCTAGTTATGGAGACAAACTCGACCGTCGCGCCTCGCCCGATGCGGCTATGCAGCGTCACCGTCGGCTCGTCCTCCGCAAGCGCATCCAGCGCGGCGTCAACGCGGGCCTGGATTTCGCCAGGGGATTCGGACACTTCGTAGCAATACTCGCCTTCCTCGACGCGAACCCTTCCCTTGTCCACTATCAGCACAAGGCCTATATGTTCCGCCGAGAAACAGCGCTTCTGTCCAGAGGGCACAAGCGTCAGCACCACCTCGCCAGGCCCAGGCTGCGGGGCAGGCTCGGCTTGGTCTTCCCCAGCGGCCCACTGCTCCACAAGCCCCTCAAGCGCACCCGCCTCCACGCCGAAATATATCCCGCAGTCCTCGCAAATCCAGTCCTCGAATTCGCTATCGCCGCAGGTGCTACTGACCGCACTGCTGCCACAGGCCGGACAGAGAGGGCCGCGCTTGTCTGTCTCAACTATCCGGCGCGCCCTATCTATCGCAGATTGCGCTAACGTCTTGGCGGCTATCCGCAATTCGCGTCTCGAAGCAAGCCAGTCCCTTTTCTCGCCAATCATGTCAAGCAGCCTCCTCTCGCGCCGCCGGATTGCCTTCTCAAACTTAGCGAGTTGCGCTTGCTTGTCCATTATGGGGCCTCCTGTGTGGCCTTGCGTGCGTGCGATTCCTCATCGGCTGCCTTCTGGCAGTCCGGGCAGTAACTATCGTCCACATCAAGCCGTTCCTTGCACGGCTGCCATGCCCAACGGTGAACCTTCTGGCTACCATCACGACAGATACGCAGACAGCTAGGGCATTGCAGGTCGGGCAGCGTGTCACTCATGCCATCGCCTCCTCAGGCCAGCACTATCGGTGGCGTTACACCGTCGGAACTGCCAAGTGCGATGAATGCTACGTGTTCTAGGTGGGCACGGGGCTGTAGGTTGTGCTGCGTATAGAGTATGCGCGGCAGTGCCAACCGCACACTATTGTGGCCGCGCCGCAGTTCTATCATCAGGGCAGCCTCTTCGCCATCGGCAAAGTCGGCATAGACGGCACTGTCCACGAAGTCGCGGCTTAGAGTTCCGTAGGCACGAATACCGGCTACGTTTTGAAAGAGTACTGGGTCGGTACTAGCGGCAAGCCGCAGCCCATCACTGCGCCGCTCAATCATGTTGTCTATGCTGACTACAATGCTCTCGCAGTTCGTATCCTCAGTGAGTGCGCCGCCGCCAGTAGCTAGGTCAACCCCGCACCCCTGATAAATATAGGGAGCAGTGACGGGCATGACAGAATTGAGGCCAGCGCTAATTTCCGTATGCAGGGCAACTATATCGAGTGTGCAACTGACGGGCTGCCCCTTGACAAAGATAAAGGTAGCGCCCCGAACCTTCGCGTCGCACATCTTCATCGGCCCATCAGTATGGTCAAGCAGGACTGAGGCGCACTTGCCCTGATTGTAGCGGTCGCGGTCTTGTATCCACGACGGCAGCTTTGCCGTTATGCCAGGTACTAGCGAAAGGACAGCCTCGGTTTCTGCCCACCCTCCTGGCTTTTCGTATATCTTGCCAATGGTTGCTGGCAACCAGGTATCGGGCGCGACAAAGCCACCTTCCGCACTCTGGATTGCAAAGCCGAATATACCGCTGGATGTCTCACTCATCCCATCGCCTCCTCCGGCACCGGCGGGCTAATCGCGATGTCATGCCGATGCCCGTTCTCCTCGGTGCGCATCTAGCCCACCTCCGCCATTGCAGTAGTATCTGCCGCCACGTTCCGCCGCTTCATGATTCGTTTCACCGCTGTTACGCACTCAAGCAGTTGGTCATCGGTCAACGCAGCCTGCCCCGCTAGCGCAGATGGGAATTCGGCTGCTAGCTCCTCGGGCGTGACGTGGTAGGCTGTCATCGTGACGGTCAGCTTGTTTGCGTTCGCGCGTTCACGTTCGCGCTTGAGGGCCGCAACAGAGTCGGCATATATGATGCGGGCATTGCCGATAACTGTTACCTCTGCCAATGTGCGATTATCTAGCCAGCGGTAGATTTGTTTTAGGTAAACGCCGAGTTCGTGAGCTGCTGCTGCTGCGGTACAGTATTCGGGGTCGTATTCGGGCTCGACTTCATGTTGCACGTGATTGTCCAGTACGCGCTGCGAGGTCTCTAGCGCGGGTGTTGGTATCTCATCGCCTATTTCCGCTATGAAGGAGAGGAGGTCTCCATCTGCCCGGAACCACTCACCGTTAGCCCGTAGGTGGCTAAATCTAGTGTGCAACGCCCTTTCCTGACCAGCACTACCTGGCATGATGGCTACGAGGACGCACTTGTCGGGGACCTCTCGCGCGATAGTTGCGAACCGATTGTAGATATTGCTGGTTCTACCAATCTTGATATGCTCACCAGCCCGAATAAAATACACGAAGCTAGGCTTTATCGGCGTGGCCTCAAGATGTCGCGCATTCACTAGCCCACCTCCATCACTGCGGCGGGGTCTGCTTGACCGTCAAACAGTTCCCACCTATCAACGTACTTGTCATTTACGGGCGGCTTACCAGTGCAGTATTCTGCGGGCCGCAAGTGAAGGAACTGCCGCGCCTGGACCTCTTCGGCTGTCAGTATTAGGTGAATGTGACCGCTGCCGGACTCGCCGATACAGTGAAACAGGTCGCAGCGGCTAGGTAAGTCGCGGTAGCTATCCTGGTCGCGGTATTGCCACGGGCGCATACACCAAGCATAGATACGGCGCACAGTATTGAAGCGTGAACCCTTCACATCAACCTTCAAGCCATTGACGAGGAAGTCAAACGAGGCCAGGTACGGAAGCCAGTTGACAGCGTAGCCCCGTCTCTCATACTCAGCCAAGGCAAGGGCTTCAAAGTGGTTCGCGCCATTCCTCTGCTGGCCGCGCTCCTCTATCGCATACTTCATTGCTGTCCGCGCCCGATTTGCTACAAGTTGACAGGCGGGATGGTAGTACGAAGAGTAGGCTACCTCTGGGGCAAGCAGGCCGCAACAGTACAGGCAAGCCCTCTTGCGCTGGGCGAGCGGCACATGATGGGCAACCCAGTCGCTTATTGCCTGCCGCGTGATATGCAATTCCTTGCCGAGGTCAGTCATGCTAGTGCCCGCGTTCAATTCATTGGCGACTGCGTTTGGGCCTTCGCATTCCTGGTAACGCCGGATAGCGCCGATAGGCATGTTAGCTTGCCTCCGCACGGAGTTCCCGCTCACGCTTGAGCTTCTTTTGCAGCCGCTCAATACTCTTTATGCTTACACGGGTGTCATGCGCAGTAGGCTCCACATCCGGGGCTACATATTTCTCCAGCACTGTCCCTAGCGTTTCGGGGTCATGCTGACGTAGCCAGGCATATATCTGGTGGGTGCCTACATTGAGCATCTGCGCTGCTGTTGCTACACTAACACCCTGATATTCGGTTGCCATTCTCAGTCTCCCTTCAAGCTGCACCCTCAGTATAATTCCCGTTACAATCATTGTCAAGGATTATTTTTACGATTGTAGCTTGCGAGTTCCCCGCCTCGCCAGGAAGCCCGCAGAGCCGCCAGTCGGTAGAGGTGCGCTCTCGCCTACCCCGTAGCGGAAGCGGCCTCAGCGGGCCTGTGGGGGCGAGGGCGGGGCAAGGGAACGAAGGCTTAGGATGTGGGGTCTTTATCGCTTCGGCCACCAATGCCAGGCCCGACCCGCCCATGAAAGCATCATAAGCAAACCGAAGATGAATAGGCCGCAAGCTGCCGCGTAGCTACCCTCAAATATACCCGCGACTCCCAAGCCGCACATGATGATGCCTGCAATTAGGTTGGAAAGCTCAAGCCAATAAGGATACTCAAGTAGTCGGCGCTTCACGATTTACCCTCCGTTCTCCCTGCTGCTTCCGCTTGCTCGGCAAAGAACTCGCGGGCCTGCCTTCGTTGTCGCAACCATTTCCGCACATATTGCCTGAGCGTTTGCGCCGCCGCTTCTACGCCTTTTGCCTCGGCACTCAGCAGGTCGGCGTCCACATAGGCCAAGAATGATCCGCACCTGTTCAACACTTCCGCTTGTTCGCGAAGGTCTTGTGCTCTTGCTTCCATAGAATTGAGCGCGGCTTCAATGACACTCATCGGAGGCCTCCTCCGCCTGCACCGCAAAGAAATCGCGGGCGTCATGTATAGCTGAGCTATTGGCTAATGCGTATAGGTGCCCCATGGCGCGGTCATCGTTGCCGTCTTCTTCAGCAAGGCAGTCGTGGCACAGTCTCTTGTTGCCATAGTCATCATACGGCACCACTACGGAGCAAGCCTTGCAAACTGCTTCCCCGCATTTGAAGCACCTGCAATTGGTGCTTACTTCACAGAAGGTATCAACTACACAACAGGTTCGGCCCATCATCTTTCCTCCCGTTCTCTCTCCGCGCAGGCGGAGTAGGCTACTGGCTTAGGTGGGGGCATCGGCGGACTCCCTTGCCCGCAATTTCTCGGCTATGGCCGGAGTGATATTGACGCTATGTGCGTAGACTTCTCCGTCCTGTACTAGGTATAGTACATAGTAGTGCTGTTGCTGGCGGCAACGAACTGGACCGCGCGCCATATAGGTATAGTGATGTGCCGCTAGCGGGATGTGCTTCACGCCGTCGGGGTCAATATATCGGATACCTTGCTGTTCTCGCACTACAGGACAGTCCTTCTTACGGACGATCACGACATGATGTTCGGGTATAGGGCCGCCGTCCTTATAGGTGTCACCCTCCTCTGCATCCCGCCAAGTCAGCGAGGGTCGCCGCCGGTAGCTATGCCCCTTGAATTGTAGTGCTGTCCCCATCATCATTCCCCTCCTTCGTCTTCACTACCCGCGTCGGCAGGCTCGGCTTCCGCGTCAATGTAGCGGTCATAGCCCACCTTCATCAAAACGCCACCGTCACTTTCACCTACGCGGCAGTGCCAATTCTTCGCATCATCATCGCGGCCTATCCAGCCGTCAGTTTCGTGTTTCGCAATGGCTTTGCGCACCCGTTCATCAAGCGTGGCTGGTTTGCCATCAGGCACAAGCACATTCACCGTCTTGTATTCGGCGCGCTTGCCTACCTGCTCAATGCCCGGCAAGCAGAAGGTGCAGTCACAGTTGCCCCCGCCAGTGATAGCATAGGCGAATTCCTCAAGGGACATCTGGACCTCAATGACTAGGCAGCCGCTGCATTCATCGGTAAGCCGCAGGTTTATGGCATCCTTGCCGAGACTGCTTGTTCTGCGCGCAATGTCTATCCGGCCTGGGTACTGCTTATCCTGGTTCATCATTGCCCTCCTCTTCTCTCTTCTCCAGCAGCGCCGCCACGCTCTCCGATGTCACGAACCGTGGCGGGTGCGGCCAGCCGCCCCAGAAAATGTCGGGGTAGCCTTCGGTGAGCCCGCCTGGCTGCCCGACCATGTAGCCTATCTGCGACGGGCCGTAGACTCCTAGTATATCTGCGGCGGCGCGAAAGCTGAGGAACTTGTGCTTGCGCCAGTCTGTTGTCATGGGTATGGTTCTCCTCTCTCAGTTTGCCCCGAAGGGCTTGATCAGCTTCGCTCAGAACATTGTCGGATACTCTACCGAATCCAGTTCGTCCAGCGCGGCGTCAATATCATCCCGCTGCTCTGTCCACGCATCGGCACCGTCCAGTTCGGCCAGCGCCTCAAGTGCAGCACGCAGCCGTGCCGTCACTGTGCCGTGCCGCAACCAGCGCGGCCATCCGCGATTCCCGTATGGCTGCTGTTCTGTCCATCGCACCGTGGCAGCGATTGCATCATCATGCTTGCCCAACTCCAGACCGTCAATCGCATCGGTAAGGGTATAGACCTGCTCCTCAAGAATGTCTGCGGCCTCACTCACCCGCTCAAACTTGTCTGTGCTTTCGAGGCCAGTGCCATCCATATTGTCGCGCCAGTCCACCAACTCATCGCGGAGCATTTCGAGGTCGGCAATGTCTAGCGCCTCCTCCAGCGTACCCTCGCATTCAACCGTCTTGTGGCGCTTGCGTGGCGGCCCTGGCTTTCGCTTAGGCTTTGGCTTCGCCGCCTTCTCCGATTGCGCTTCGTCCTCACCCTGAGCATCCACGACCTCACCGCAGACCTCAGCTAGTATTTCCTGCCCCAGCGTCTTGTCGCCGTCGCAGAGCTTGACTGCCTCGGCCATGACGCTCTTCTCAGTAGCCTCCTCTTCGCGAAGCATTCCGAGCAGTAGCGCCTTGGTCCTAGTCCGTGTCGTCGTATCCATCATGGTTCCTTGCCTCCCTGTCTCAGTTTGCCCCGAAGGGCTTGCTTGCTATGCGACCTCTTCAAGTTCCCACTGCGCCACCAACTCGGCGTCGAGCGGGCAGCTTGTAGCAACTCCTGCCAGCATCCCGCTCGGCAAGTCTGCGTCGGCCATCATTGCGAATTCTGCGTCATCTGGCAAGGCTTCGTTGATGCGCTTGCCGACGCCGAACCACCAAGGACGGTATCTGCTGTAGTATGTGTAGCTCAATCGGCTTGTGTCACCGCCGCCTGTCTGATTGATTGCCATGCCCTTCCCTCCTTTCCTTGCCTGCTAACTCCCCGCCAGGCCCTCCCCGCCGAGGAAGGTCTGGCCGACGGTTAGGTCGGCGTGGGAGCATCAGCTTTTGTTCGCCAGTGCGACGGCAGCCGAAGTAGACAAGTCCCCGTTGCTCAATTTCTTGGCGATAGTGTCATAGTACGAGCCAAGCCCAACATCCTCCTCGCATAACTTGCCCGCCTGTTCTGGAGTAACGCCAAAGGCCTTCAGAGCCGCCGCCGAAGCCGAGTCGAAACATCCCACCGCTAGCCATGCCTTGACCTCCTCGGCGCTGAAAAGATAGGCGTGCCATTCGTCGGCCGTACCTTCTGGGTCTCCGCCGTGTGCGAATGTACCCTCTGCCTCTATGGCTTCTAGCATTGTCTCCATCATCGTCTTTCCCTCCGGTTTCGACCTGTCAAGGTCTTCATCAGGCCCCACTTGGGGCGACCGGATTGCTCCGGTCAGGCTTCCGCTACATCCGCCTGTATTCCCAACACCCGCAGAATATCTTGCGCCGCCGCTCGCACCTCCGGGAATCGACTATTGGCAAGGCCCTCTATGGTGTGGAGTGCTTGCAACAGCTTTGCCTGCGCCCCCCTCAAGCCATCTGCCCGACCCTGCTTTGGTAGTGTGCTAATCACTTCAAGTATTCTCTCTCTCGCTTCTTCCCGCGTCATCTCTCTCGCCTCCTGATTTATCAAGTCTCGCTGGTGGGGCGGGCGGCTGGGGGCTACAGGTTCTCTGCATACTCGCGGCAGCGGCGTTCCCAGTTCTCAAGCGTCTCGGCCTTGCTGCTGATATCCCCAGGCGTGCCGACCCAGTGCCATGTATATCTGCGCCCGTCAAGCTTGACTGGCTGGTAGAAGCCGATCTGCTTCTCGCCTACATAGGCCCTCGTCTCACTGCAATCGGGGAAGTGGCGACCCGACGTTACCTGGCGGTTGCTCTCAAATCTCACTTGCTTGTTAGCTGCTTTCTCCATCTTCCTCGCCTCCCGTGTTGTATGTACTGTATTCATTGTCAGGCCCCTCCCCGATTCGCCCTCTGCTGCTTCAGCCGCTCAACGCTCTCGGCGGTGACAAACCTCTCCCGCGTCCCCCGCACCTGCTTTGTCTCCGTTAGCTTGCCCTGCTCTACAAGGTCTGCGACATACTGCGCCGATAGGCCTAGTTCGCTTGCGGCGGCGGTGAATGTGTAAGCTATCATGTCCTTGTCTTTTGCCATTGTCCTCGCCTCCCATGTTGTGTATGCTCTATACATTATACCCTATACTAAACTATTCAAACATCCTTGTCAATAGCAAATTGCCTATCCGCAGAAAGTATTTTCCCGCCCGCGCCGAATTTCCCCGTAGCGCCGGATAAAAGAGGCTAGGTGGCGCTTCCCCCTCGGAAAAAAGTTTCGCTCGCCAGGCCCGAATCACGAAAAAACCCCCGCCAGGCAGTGATGCCCAGCGGGGTCGGGAGGGAGGGACGGGTGCGGCTAGCGGTGCGGGTCAGAACTGGTACACGCCGAACTTGACGTAGCCGAACCACTCAAGCTCTTTCTCTGGAGTAGTGTAGCCCCCGATGCCTACGCCGTCAACGTGGAGCGCGTCGAGCAGGTTGTCTAGTTGTGTCCATCCGGTGCGATCTGAGCAGACAGACAGGCCCGCGCCGACTCGCTTGCTTTCAAGGGCATACATGACATCGCCGTATAGCTCAGCCCAGTCCCACTCATAGAGCGGGTATGACGCGGTAAGCTGAATCTCGTCATCGCCTGTCGAGGCAATCACGCCGATGCTTGTCTGTGCTAGCGCCGCGCTTGCTATCGCCAACAGTCCGATGACAAACAGGATTGGCATGTATCTTTTCATTGGTCTGCACCTCCTTCCTTGGTTGATTGCGAACTCGTTGGCTTTCACAACTCCATCGCCACCTGTGCGGGCTTGTTCTCCTCCGCCCACTTGCACCTCGCCTCGGCTATTTTCACGTAATCGGCTTCTAGCTCGACGCCGATGAATGGCCTGCCCGTCTGTATGGCTGCCGCTCCGGTGGTGCCGCTGCCTGTGAAGGGGTCTAAGACTGTGCCGCCCGCCGGACAGAGCAGGCTAATCAGGAAGGCGAAGAGGCGGACGGGCTTTACGCACGGGTTTGTGTTTTTGGTTGGCAGGTTCTTTGGTTCGCGCCAATTAGGAGTGCTACAAGTACAAGCTGGCTTATCATCACCAGCATTATATTTGCGATGCCCACAATGTCGGCAGATAGGATTCTGATTGCCAAGAGTAATGCGTTGTTCTTGTTCTGCAATCCCCTCGCACCCCGCGTTCTTCTCCGCCCTGCTCGCCTTCGGTATCTGTACCAGCCCCGCCTCAGCAGCCTCAGTCCAACCGTCCTCGTCGAAGCCATGCTCGGCGGCCCAGGCGTCTATGTCGAAGTACTTGCTGCCCTCGCCCAAGGCGTTATCCTGGCAGAGGGCATTCGCGGGATAGCGGCCTGCGGGGTCGCCATGCTTCTCAATTTCTTCTAATGAATGATTGTCAAATACGTTGCGCGACACATCTTTGCCGATGGGAGCAGTTTCAGAAGTATTTTTGCTCCACCGTTCTCCATCATACGGCACCATACACTCCCCGCAATTCACCGCGCCCGTGCCCCACTCAATCACATTCGTCCATTCACTGCGCGGCGTCTTCGCCTTGTAGGGCGTTGCTTTCATCACCGTCTCGCCGCCCTTGTGGATAAGCACCACTTGGCTGTCTAGCCCTTCCCGCAATGACCTCCTGCTATCGGTTGCCAACGCTGCCCACTTGCCGCCCTTGTGCAGGTAGGGTCTGACATGCCACTCATTGCAGAGCTTGCGTATCTTGGCGCGGGCCTTCTTGTCACTGCCGACAATCTCTTTCTGGTTGTGCAGGTAGTCACTCGGCCAGTCCCAAGCGTCGAGCAAGGCGGCTAGTTCGGCGGTGAGCATGTCGCCTTCGGGCAAGGGCTTTCTGGCATAAATCACGAATTCCATAGCGGGCTTGATCTTGCCCCTGCTGTACTGGCCGGAGAGGGCTTCGGCTAGAGGCGTGGCGGGGGAGGTGACCATAGGTGCCTCAGGATTTTCGACCTTTGCATCACTGAATTGAGGCGTCCATTGATTAGGTTGCCTTGCGGAAAATGGTAGCCCATCAGGTGCTATTCGCGGCCCTATCACTTCCCTCTCCTTACCAGCCCGCCGATCCGCCATCTTACTAAAGTCCTGTCCCTTGGGGAAGCCCGACCTGAATACCCAGTTGAAGCATGTCTGCTGCAACTCAAACCCCGCATCCTCCAAGTCCCGACACACGCGCCACAGGCAGTCGAGCCTCGGGCCGGACATCACGCAACACGCCGCGCCGGGCTTGAGCACACGCAGGCACTCGCGCCAGATAGCGGGGTCGGGGAGGGAGGCATCCCATTTTTTGTTCATGAATCCCCCCGATGCCTTCTTGCCATTGCCATGACCGCCAGAGACAAGGGCATACGGCGGGTCAGTGAAAACACCGTCGATGCTGCAGTCCTCAAGCTCCTGCAGGGCCTCCGCGCTATCGCCCTGGGCTATCCGCCAATCAGTCATCGGCCCCACCACTGCATAGGCCACCATGTGGAAGATGGTTCGTATGGCTCTATGAAGATTGGAAGCTTTGGCCGCATGGCTTCCTGCGCTTGCGTTATGCCTTCCGCGATGTCAACCATTGTCGGCCCCTGAGGTTCGCCCTCTATTGGAAGCGGGCCGATAAGCTCATCGGATAGGTACTTATTCATCGCTGCTGCAACTTCTTGCGATTGAGTAGGAGTAGGCAGCGCTGGGGCTTCGTCTTCGCGCGGCTGCCGAATCTCCATTATGGGCGTCGGGTGCCAAGGGTCGCGAACCTCTCGGACATAGGTATCGGGGTAACCTGGCGAGCGCAAAGTCCAGCGCCGCACATGCTCCGGGTGAACCTCCGCGTAATCCAAGCCAAGGCAGTCAATAGCCTCGCGGCTATACCAGAGAATGTCGATGGCGTACCTGCCTAGCGCCAAGTCGTCATTGTCACCGTATCGCTTGTTGTAGGCGTAGCTCCACGTATAGGGCTTGAACTCGTGGTCTGGCAATGGCAACATACCTGACCAGGGAATATCCGTTATACCTAGACCCCACCCCAGCCTTTCCTTCAGTTTCTGTACCAAGCCCACATAGGTTCGCAAGATGAGGTCGTCGTTTTTGCCAATAACCCACCACATCTTGTCACCGTGTTTCATGGATAGGCGTTCATGCCACTTCAGGTGATACAATGCTAAGCTAGTACCGGGTAGTGACCTGCTCAGCAGAACCCGTCGTCCGCTTTTTTCTTCGCGCCAAATGTGGCTAGATGATTCTCTCTCCCAGGGCGCTCGCTGTATGACTTCACGAACGATTGTCATTCGTTGCTGCTCTGTGCCTGCAACTATAAAAGCATCGGGGTTGGGATAGTCCTCTTCGGTCGGCTTCCAGTCAGTCACGGCTACTCCTTCACTCCTAGCGCGGCCATCATTTACCATCCCGCAAGGACTCCACTATTTGAGTAATGCCAGCCCCCAGCAAACCGCAACCAACAGAAAGTGCGAATGTGCCGATTATGCCGCCAATCAGGGACGGGTCATTGGAAAGCATAAGCACACTCGCAATGATGAGAAATAACCCAAGCGACAGAAAAGAATTCATTGCGTCACCTCCGATTCCACGACCTTAGCCTTCTTCAGTCGCCTTGACTACCAGCTTCCAACAGGCCACCGTTCGTAATCCCTGGGCAAGCTGCGTATCCAATTCATTATCGTTGTGTCCGGCATGTTCGACCCTGTCCGATACCTCTCGGAGTCTTCGGGCGATAGAATAATAAGCTCTCTGCCATCGGCAAGTATGATAGCGCCTTCGCACTTACCATGCCCGCAGCAGCTTCCGTTCATGTCTATGCCGCCCTCTTGCAGGGCGCGGACAATCGGCGCGATGCACTTGTCTATTGGCATGTCGCGATAGTAAGCCTTGCCCGTGTGCGATCTCTCGGCTGTAATCTTCACCCTAACCATTTCCTCTGTGCCGTGCTTGCACATAGCTACTCATTGACCTCCAAGGCCGCCATCATATCTGCATCGCTTCTCGTTGCGCCCGCCAGAGAGGGCTAAGCGAAGCTGCCATGTCTGCCGCGCCCGCCTCTGTCCACTCATACGGACTATCATCGTCATTAGCAGCAACTTGACTAGCCTGCCAACGCAAGCTATCAAGCCGAGTCTCAGTGGAGAAGCTACCGCTGCTACTCTCGGCCAGGGGATAACACTCAATGAATGTCTGGCTATCATAGTCCCACAAGCCGAGGCGGCCATCGGATGCCATATCATAAGCAGTAGAGGGCGTGAATTGAGTCAGTGTGTAGATTCTAGGCCCGCTTGATGTCATTCCTTCGCTCCCAGCGCGGCCATCATTCCCTGCGTCACCACGCCACTCTGCGCTACCCTGTTCACCCGTTGCCTAATCACCTTCAGCTACCTCTAAGGCCTCTACATAGAGCTTGCCCTGCTTGGCAACGTGATTTCCGTTCGCCACCATGTAGGCAGTTGCCAGCACGGTCGGCGGGCTTGAGCCGTGCAGGATAATCATCACGGGCGTCAATTCGGTTTCGCCCTCAAGTCGCCGCCTCAATTCCTCATGAACCCAGGCCTTGCCGACCTTGTTGCCAGGACATGACTTGTGCGCAACGTCGCGATGGAAGAAGCAGTGCTTGACTGGCACCTTCCAGATGCGGTGAGCCGCCGCTAGTATATCAAGCGAGGTTTTCATCGCGACCGAGGTTGCGGGGTCTTCTGCGTCAAAGTCGCCGATAGTCTCAATTCCGAAGGCACGGCGGTTGAGGAACTGGCGGTCGGGGTATGCCAGCTTCTTCAAGTCTGCTGGCAGGTCTGACCATGACTTGCTGATGTAGGCATTGGCATAGTTGCTCCAATTCAAGGGCCTGCCGTTATAGACTTTCCCGTCGGGGGCCGCGTAAGCATTTGCGCCGATGTCGCGCCAGCCGCGAGAATGGACGTGGTAGCTACGGATGTTCTCGATGGTCGTGATGCCTCGGTAGTCTTCGGCGCGCGGGCGGTAGGTATGGTGCAGCACTGTTGCCCTGATACCTCGGGCAGCCTGTTGCGCGGGTAGGTACTTATCAATAAAGTCGGCCAGTGAGTAGGCTTTAATCTTTATCATATTGCGCAGCCTCGGATGCCGACAAGTTGGATATGGCCTGCGCTGGTTGCGTCAAGGCGGAGGCTCTGGTCGCGCAGGAACTTGTCCATTTCGGTGCTAAGGTCTTTGAACTTTATCACTGTTGGCCTCCTCAAGTTCAAGTTCCTGCAGGATGCTCGTGACTAAGAACCGCGCGCCTTCGGTTTCGGCATGAATTGCTATATCCTCAAAAAGACTGCGCATGCCTTTGACTCTAGGAATAAGTGCGCGGCAGGCTATCCGAAATGCAGCAAGGAGCACATCATAATCAACCGCGTCAGATTCGCTTGCCATCGCTTGCATCCCCTCGTTTTAGCAGCTTCCCAATCCGCTTCAATTCATAGGCGATATTGTCCAGTGATATTATCGCAAGGCCCGCCACGATAAGCGCGAACCATTGCCAATCAAATGCCTCGGCAAAAATAGCAGCGACCCCAATACCCATCAGCACCATCCAGAGGAGCATTCGGGGGCAGCCCCAAACCGGATTCTCACCGCTTGTCTCTTGCATCATTGGCCTCCCTGTCCATCCTGCGCCAGCGGAACCAGCCGTCTATGCTCAGGCCGGTATAGATTATGTACTGCGCCACTAGCGGCCAAGCCCTGTCATGGAATCCCGCTATCAGCCAGCCGACATTGCTTGTCAGCCAGAAAATGAAGCATATCCGGTTGCGCCAGTGGCAGTTGATTATGGTGCCAGTCAGACCGCTTGCGGAGGCTACCCAGCCTAGCCAGCTACCTATCCACATTCGACTGCCTCCGCTTCCCCTGCTCCTCAAGCACGTACTTTATACAGTTGGCAGTCCACTTGAGTAGCGGGTCGCCGCTCTCCATTTCGTCGCGTCGTATAGCCATGCAGCCCATGTTGAACGCGTCCTCTTGTTCCTCAAGCAATTCCTGCCAGGTATCAAAGTCGAAGCGCAGGTGATTCTCTGGCGTATAGACTTTGCAGCCCTTCTCAAAGCTGGCTAGGAGCGCAGGCAGGTGCCCGTCAAGCCCGTAGAGTTTGGCCTGCTGCTCAATGGTCGCGGCTGTCTTATCTGGCATAGTCAATTATGCCCCCGTCATTTCCGCGATAGACAGCAGGGCCGGAACGTTCAATGCCATACGGAGGCGGGGCCGGGGGAGCCAGCCCGCCACAGATAGGACAGGGCGCACCTGCCTTGACATAATAGTAATCCCTGCATGCCCCGCTAATGTTCTGGATTGTATAGCCCCGCCAGTGCTGATTGGTGAAGCCATTCCATACTAGCGTACAACTACACATCGCCGTCTGGCCGGGCGCAGCTTCAATTCGTATTACCTGCATAGTTACATTCTCGTCCCTGCCAACGTAGTACAATTCGCGCAGATGCCGCAGGTAGTCAATGCCCTTCTGCCAGGCGAACCAGTCAAGGCAGCTGAGGCAGACCACGCCGCCTTCGCGAAACTCCTCTGGCACAATAGACAGCCACAATTCATCGGGTAGGTTATAGCCGAACGGGCTGGGCTGCCCGCAGACCTTGCAGACCTCACCTTCCCAAGAGCGTATCCTGTCTTTCATTCGCCCGTTATCCTTCTGCGAAACTGGCTGAGTGGTACTATCACTAGCCCGCCCGCCATATACATCGCAAGGTTCTGCGTACTCTCCAGGCTTGTGCCCCTTACCCTCAGGACTGCGAATGGGCGCGGTATCTGACCTTCGTGGGGGTTGCGTTCTATGGCTTCGACGCACTGGTTGAAGGCCGCCTCAAGGACTGCCCAGGGGCCGCCTGCACCGTGGACGGTCTTGTGGTCGAAGGCCTTCACTTCTCCCCAGTGCAAAACTCCGTCAAAGTCCAGCCCTCTGACATCTTCGTCCTCAAGTGCGGGCCGCTTGGCATGGGCAGTGAATACGGTATCGGGGAAGAGGAGGGCTTGTACCTCCCGCTCCGCCTTCTTCGACCTCGCTAGGATGGACTGGCGCTTTGCCATTAGTCAGCTTCCTCGCTCACGAACACTTCCCCGCCTGCCTCTCTGACTAGTGCCTTGAACTCTTCAATGGTGACGCCTGCGGGAATCGTGACCTTGTAATCCCAAGTGAAAAGCCAAGGTTGCGCGCCACGGTTGACGGCTTGGACAGATACGTCATGGGGTATCTCCAAATCAAAGCAGTAGAAGGCGACGCGCACTAGCTTGTAGAACGGCACATTCCTATGCTCTGCCCACTCATAAGGCGGGCCTGCATTGCAGTCCATAGGCGCATCGTTCCAGTCATCTCCCCACTGCTTGTCAAGTGAGCAGGCTGTGAACCACGCGATGTTTTCTTCCACGTAGCACAGGCGATAGGTTTCCGGTTCCTCAGTAGCCATCATGCCCTCCCTAGCTTTCGCCACATTCGCCTCGCCGCTGCTAGCGCGTACTCATAGCTGAGGCACTGGCGCTTGCACTCATAGAGCAGGCCGTCCTTGTTGCGCAATTCATAGCGCCAATCATGCGGCGGCAGGTTGCCATCGGGGTAAATCTCGGCATAGACGCCCTCTGCGATTTCGACTGTGTGCGCCATGCTCATATTTTCTTCACCATTTCGCCACCTGCGCTTATGCTAAATCCTTCGCCAGCGGTGCTAAGAAAAGAAATCGCGGCTAAACTTTCATAAGCAGGCGGGCATGGTACTCTTATGTAAGCCTGCGTCAACAGAGTGTGGCGGATGTGGCTAGGCTCCTGGCCTACTCGTTGGCTCCGCTGGCCTTCTTACACTCGGCACCTGCAGGCTTGTCACCCGTGCGCCGTGCTGGTCGGGTTCCTGTAACTTCGGTGCTTCATCCAGATATAGCTCAAGCGTATAGCCGATGCCATACTCAGGCGCGAAGCTAAGAAAGGTCTGGCTTGGTCGCGCGCACCCCTGCATTTCGCCGATGCTATATTCCGTCCCGCCGACCCAGCTACTATTCGCAACCCATCCTGGGGCCTGAGCATACTGGTGGTGGTGGCCGATAAAGGCGCGCCGATAGACGAAGCCAACCATTTCCGAACTGCGCCTCACGGCGCGATCGGCACCGTACCAGGGGAAGCCCATGTAGCGTCGCGCTTCCTGTCCGTGGAGCAGCAGATATTCATAGCTCTTGTTGACGCCGCCGAAGTCGAGCGGGCCGTGTTTGGGGCTGAGAGTAAATGCGTTGAAGCGCGCCGGTGATACGTTCACATATATGCTATCCTGCTCGGCCAGCAGCATCTGTAGCCAGCGGTAGCACATGATGTCATTGTTATTGGTCGTGAAGCGTTCCTTACCGTGATTTCCCCACTGCAGGAATATGTGGGTGCTCGTGAACTGCTCGGCCATCGCTAGCACAAGCCGGCTCATTTCCTGCGCGCCTGCCATCACCTGCTCTTGCAGCGGCAGGTCAATGCGCGTTGGCTGCATCGGGAAGATGTCCTCGCCCGTTACCCAGTCGCCGAGGCCGAGAATGTAGAGGTGGTCAGCTTTGTAGGCGCGGCGGAAATCGGCAACTGTATTCGTGAAGGCCTCCAGCAGCTTGTCTCGGCGGCGCAGGAAGACATCGTAGTTATATTCAGCCAAGCCCGCTGTCTCGTCGCCACGTACCCACTCGCCTACGTGTACGTCTGATAGCAGCATGAAAATTGCATGGTCAACGCCCTTGGCCTTACTGGGCTTGGGGTATTTGAGGGGCGCGATAGGTTGCACATTTGCGGCTAAGGCATCGGCGACGACAGCGTTTGCATCCTGCAATTTGGCGAGCTGCTTGAGCAGGCCGTCATTCTGGCGCTTGTAGGCTCCGAGGGCGGCGCGGACGTTGCTGGTAAGGTCTGATATAACCTTGTTGCCAGCAGCTTCATAGCGGTCCTTGGCGAGCTTGCAGGCTTCTGCAAAGGTGCCGTTGAAGGTAGCGCCTAGCTGCTTGGCAAGGTCGCGGTTAGACAGGCCCGTCTCCAGCTTCAGGGCATGTAGCTCTCCGGTTTCGGCAAGTTCTTTGACGCGCTCTATAGTGACTGTATCTGCCATGCTTGCCCTCCTACGCTTCGCCTGTACTCAATTCGGGTGCGGTTCGCTTTCCAATCATGCGGTCTGAATTCCAATCAGTCCGGCCTGGCGCTAATCTATAATGGGCGAGGTGCGGGAGGGTAGTCGAATTCCGGCAGGAGAGTCCCTACCTGCTCGTCCTGCATGACCGCACCTCGCCCAAGGTAGTCAACTTATCAGTCCCGTCACCAAGTCCGTCACCGGCCCCCGCGTCTTATCCTTCAGTTCGTGGTAGCCGATGGCCGCCACGTACACGGTCAGCCAGTGCGCCAAGAAAGCCCCTGTGCCCTCGCCAGTGAATGAGACGGAGGCTACGCACACCGATACCAGCGCGGCGGCCCCTAGCGTCTTGAGCTTCCCGTAATCCCATTCGGGCGGGTTCCAGTTGGTGCGAATCATCTGCAGGAGTGTCTCGGAAATAAAGCCTGCCGCAATCCACAAATACGGTTCGGGTATTGCTTGCAGGAACTCTCGGAATTCGGCAAACATAGTATCACCTCGCGATTAGACTAGCACAGGTGGCAATACGGTGTCAGTGACTACTCTCCCCGCTAAAGTGGGGAGCTTCTAGGGCTTGCGCCCAAGCTCTGTAGCCCCAGAGCTAAAATGTTCAGCGCGGCGTTGTGGTCTCTGTCAATTTCTAAGCCACACTGAGGACAAACGTGAACTCGGTCAGACAAACTCTTCGGGACAATTTCTCCACAGCCGCTGCACATCTTCGACGTGTTGCGCGGGTCAACGAACACGACTGTCCGGCTAGCTTCTTCCGCTTTGCTCGAACAGCACTGTGTGAATTGACGCCACGCCGCGTCTCCGATGCTTCTATTCATACTGCGCCAGTTGCCGTCCTGCATATCACGAATATCCAGTTTCTCAAAGGCAAGCAACTGGTACTGATTGATAAGCCTTCTGCTCGTCTGATGCGCAAAGTCATAACGACGGTTGGCAATGCGTTGGTGGATGTGCTGCACAACACGCTTGTGTTCCCTGCACCCAGACGTGCTCTTGGCATCTTTGCTCAAGCGGCGTTGGGCCTTGGCAAGTGTGGTCTGGTCACGCTTGAAGAAGCGGGGATTGTCAATCTGTTCACCGCTAGAAAGCGTGGCAAAGTAGGTAAGCCCGACATCTACACCCGCGACCTGGTCAGTATGCGGCAAGGGCTTCGGCTCGACAATACAGGAGAAGCAAGCGTACCAGTTGCCGACGGTATCCCTGCGAATCGTCAAGGTTCTGGCCCCTCCCTCGATGGGCCGATGGACTTTGATTTTCACATCGCCGACCTTCGACAGGTGCAGACGGCCATCGTCCAGAAATCGCCAATTCCCCTTCTGCTGTGGGTACATGAAAGAATCGTAACGGTCAATACCTTTGAAGCGAGGGTAGCCTGGCTTCTGGCCCGCCTTGACGCGACGAAAGAAGGCCCTGAACGCCAAGTCCACACGCCTCTGCGCGTCCTGCATTGCCTGGGCATGACCTTCATTGAGCCACTCTTCTTCCTGCTTCCACGCAGGCAGCAACTTGTGTGTATCGTATCGGCTGAGGGATTCTTGCCCATTCTGCCAAGCGCCCCTGCGGACTTCCAGCGTCTTATTATACACCCAACAGCAGCAGTCCAGCTGCTTCTGCAAGCTGGTAGCCTGGGCCTTCGCAGGAAACAACCTGTACTTGAATGTTTTGCGCATGATTAGAGGCTACCACAAATGCTATGTATTGTCAATAGGCAAGCGTCAAAAAGGGGGAAGGGGCAAACACTTTTCGGGGTATGACATGAAAAGCGGGCGCGGCGGGGCTAGTGGGTAAACTCCCCTACCATTACTTCAATACGGTCAAGCTGGTCACCGATGGCCTTCAGTTCGGCCTGTACCTCGGGGCGCGGCACATAGGCGTCATCGAGGGCGGTCTTATTCCAGTGGATGTTTGTGTCGGCGGAGTGGTCGGCGAAGGCCTGCGTCATGCTTCCCCATGCGACCGCTATCCCCAGGAGTATGCCGATGATAGTTAGGGCCACACTGAGCATGACCAGGTTCCGCTTGCTGAAAATGTAGCCACCGTTGCCATCGGATTTTGCGATTGCCATTCTGCGATTCTCCAATCAGTTGATACCTAAGCGTCGGGGATGCCCGCCTTGACTAGCGCAGTACCAGCGAAGAGGCTGAATTCCTCGCCGTCGGGGAACTGCGTGCTGGCTACGGGGAACTTGAAGTATATTTCCCACCTCTGGCGGCCCGCTTCGAGCGCGAGGGTCTGTGCGATGGTCAGGCGAGCAGTGATATTGCCAGCGGCTGCCATTTCGTGCAAGGCTATTTCCGCCGTCACTGTGCCATCGCTAGCCTTGAACCGAATCGTGCCTGTTGTCGCCTCGCTGAAGTCAATCAATTCCGCGTCGCCACCGTGCAGGCAGATACGCACCACGTAACTTTCCTCCCAAGTGCGGTTCTGGATTACGGTGATGTCGCGGCGGAATGGTAGCTTGTCAAAGTCCTCACGGATAGTGTCCTCTCCATCGGCTACCGGCGCAACTGCCACGAAGCTACTCAGATAGTCCACTATCAGCAGGCCGATGCTGCCTATGGTGGTGCAAGCGGCGGTCAAGTAGTCCCATACAGCAGCAGCAACAGCGTCAAGACTATTGAGTGGGTAAGCCTCTACCACGCGGAACCTGCCGATTACATCCGCGCCAGTGGTGCCGCCGACGATAGCGGCCACGCGCACCTCGTAATCCTTGCCCTCTTCGTAGCCCGCCGCCGCCGTTATCTGTCCACGCGCATAGTAGTAGCCCGTCGTGTTACCAGCATCGCGGAAGCCGCAGTTGCCATTCGTGACCACCACGTTATTGTTCTCCTCGTACACGCGCCAGGTCGGCAAGGCATCGGCATCAGTAGCCGCACCCGTGCTAGGCGTCTGCACGTTGCAGGTGAACTCGAAATAGTTATTGAGCAGGCACTCTTTCATGTGCTTACCTTCCCACCAGTGGCGGCCCTGGTACGACGACAGTTGAGCCGACAATGGTACTGCCTATGATGCCGGAGCCGACGACGGGGCCGCCGCCGGATGCGCTGCTTGAAGAACAACTGCTGAGGGAACTGCTGCTGCTTGACGATGACAGGGAAGAAGAGGACGAACTCGAAATTGACGAGCTGCTTGAGCATGATGAAAACGAAGACGAAGAAGAGGAGGAAACTGATGCCGAGCTACTACTTGAGGAGGACGATTGGCTAAGGCTGCTCGACGAACTGGACGATGATAGCGATGCCGAACTTGAACTGCTGCTTGAACAGGAACTGACCGACTGGCTACTGGAAGACGAAGACGACGAGCTTTGCGAGCTTGAACTGCTAGAAGATGATAGGCTGCTGCTGCTCGACGAGGAACTGCTTGATGAGGCGGCCTCTCCTGCCCACCACCATTTGCGTTCCCCTGGCGTCCAGATATGCGCGTATGGTTCCTGATACGATTGCCATATTTCCTCTTCGGCGAGGGCGCGGTTATACACCCCTACGTGGCCACAGTCTCCCAAGAGAAATGAACCAGGTACGTCATGGGAGCCAATGTTGAAATCAGCAGCCGTATTGTGAATGTCAATGGGTATGCCAACAGCCGTGGAGACAAGGCTTGCCCCGTCGCGGTATATCTCCATCCTCGTGCTTGGTTCAAAAACAATTGCCAGGTGCTGATAGCCCTGAGTGTGCCCCGCTGGGCTATCAAGTGTTACTGTTGAGTTCCAGCCATCTGTCGAGATAATAAAACGGTAGGGGGATGGAGCCGCACCAGCCAACCCAAAATAGTAAGCTCGGTTTGGAGCACCAGCATGTTTTGAGAAAAACGTCCCATCCGCAAGATTCTGTGGTAGGCAAAAGAGCCCGACAATGGTAAGTGCGCCGGTTATCTGCAACGCGGCGGGGTTGCCAATGT
>Ga0307928_10000171_pt1 | contig 43442 bp, 49 predicted proteins | sample AceLakmetagen232_FD_201815 | JGI IMG/M metagenome (GOLD analysis project Ga0307928, IMG submission 201815) | Saline water microbial communities from Ace Lake, Antarctica - #232 | ecosystem: Environmental > Aquatic > Non-marine Saline and Alkaline > Saline | place: Antarctica: Ace Lake...
TAGTATAGTTATTTAAATTTAAGGTTAGAGAGGGGGAAATTATGGTTAGTATTCAATAATTTTTTTACCGAAAGTGGGGGAGTTTTCGAGTGAAATATGGGGGAATTTTCACTTGATATATACAATTTCCATGCCTCTCAATTTTTAACCTCTTAGATCGCAGATTTTCCCAAAAAGGGGTTTGGGGGAATCCCCAAATATAAGGCAAAAAGTAACATCCGTGTTACGTTTGCATATCTTGCCTACCAAATGGGGTATAGGATTATTTATCCCCACATATAATATAAAATTCTCCTGTAGGGAGCTCACCGGCATACTACATATTGTATAGTTTATGGTCGGTACTGGTTATGATCCAACCGGACTTTAGGTAGTTTTGTTATCTTGTTTTTTTATGTTAGCTAATACCTAATAGCCTTGTTCAAATCTATACCAACTTTTATATCACTTAGATAGTCATAACCTTTTTCATCAATGATATTACCAATATGTACTGAGAAATTGTTACTTGAGTCATAGTTCCAATTAAGTTGAATATTACCGCTGGCAATAGTATCTGATAATAAATATTCAAGGTTAGGGTCATAATATCGTGCCCTGCCTTGTTTTTTATCAGGACCAACTAAGATTGCATCGTCAGAATAATATCTTAAATTTTCTTCAGTCCTATTGAATATGGATATTCCTACCCAAACGCTCTTATCAAATAAACTAAAGAATACGTAATCAACATTAACTTCAATATTGTCCTCGTTAAACTTTAAATCTTTAAACTTAAATAATGCATCGGAAACCAATCTATTTTTTCTTGTATAGTCAACAATTTTCCATTCATTATTTACTTTTTCCAACAGCACGTTACCTTCAGTAATTATGTCATACTTAGAACCATCAAAATAAGTAAGATGCTCGGTAAACGCCATAAATGCTTTAGCTTCGTTTCCGTTGATTTTAATGTTACCAACTGGTTGTCTATCAAATTGCCTATCTTCAAGACTGGTAACCATTTTTAATTCATCTTCCTTAAGATTTACTAAGTCTAGTGCATATTTGGCTACGTATTTTCTCTGGTCATTAAAGTTCTCATTTCCAACTGCCTTAATATAGTTATTGATTATTTCCTCAACAATTTCTTCATCAGTTTTGGTTTCTGTTATACTTTCGACGGTTGTTGGCGTTTCAGGAGTTTGTTCTAATTCCTTAATTTTATCTTCTCTTTCTGAAAGCTGACCTTGCAAGTCTACAATCTTTTTTTCAAGTTCATCGACTCTTGAATTATTTTGGCAACCGACAAATGTCAAACTAAAAACCAATACAAAAACTAAAAATGGTATTAAATATTTGATTCTCATATCTACTCCCTTCATATTATTTTTCCATAATTTATATTAAAACTTCCAGTACTTCAAATATTTCCTCTGGAATAGAAGCTATATTTTGCCAGCGATGGGATTGTATTTGCGATATCTTCAAATCTTTCAAAGTAACATCATGTAACTTTGGATTACCGCCTTTGGTAATCTGCTCTGGTATCATTTCTCCAGCTTTCCTTTCGGCTCTTATTTTTATTTCTGCTTCTGATCTTGCCTTTTTTACCAGAGCCTAAGGGCTCAAACTGTATGCCGTTATCGCCCTTATATGGTTTAGTATGGCTTACTTCTCCATATCTTATTTCAACAGGTATTCCACTTCTATTTGGAAATGCTTTACAGAAATTATCTCTTATAAAGTTCTTACACTTATCACATTGACTTTCCCCACACAAATGCGTGATATATCCTTCAGCCAATTTATCTAAATTTCTTTTCTGTTCTTTAGATTGCATTAATTTACCAGAGCCTAAAGGCTCAAACTGTATGCGCTTATAATAATTTTCCTCTGCAATTATTGCTTTTATTAATTCCCTTGTTTCTATTTCAGATATATCCCTAACTTTACATTACAAGACTTTTAGGTATAATTCCTTACCTTTTATAGTTAAGTCACACCCTGTGGCATTTAAACGCTTCTGAAAGCAAATTAGCGCTATATCAAAGGCTATATATTGACCAGGATTATAACTGGAATCCATTTAAAGCTGCGTGCCCTTCAAACTGCCAGGCTGTCTGGGTATAGATAGTGGTTGTATTAATGCTTTTATGTCTTAACTGCTGCCTTACCTTCTCAATATTATGAGTATTAATGTATAGCCAGGTAGCGTAAGAATGTCTAAGGGTATGGAAACTAATTCTTTTTGTTATGCCGGTTTTAAGAGCATATCTTTTTACCATACCGGTTAAATATTGTCTTGTTAGATTCCTGCCTGGCCAGGTCATTCCTTTATTTGCTATTTTCTTTTTCTTAGTGATGGTGCAAAACAACCATTCACTCTTAGGCCTTACTTTTAGCCAATCCCTTATTAGCTTTACCACATCATCACTATTAAACACTACATTACCAAAACTATCCTTTTTAGCGTGATCTAATGTTACAACCTTATCCTTTAAATTGACGTTTTCAGGCCTTAGATGAATAATCTCATCTACTCTCAGGCCGGTATTTAATGCCAGCCAGATGATAGCCTTATCTCTTTTACCGGATTTATAACGAATCCCTGGCGCCTCTTTTAATGCTTTTATTTCTTCCTGATCTAAAACTACCGGTATTTTTCTGTTTTTGTTCATAATGTTACCTCTTGTTTAATTTGTAATGTTATTAACCATTATAACACCGGCATAAACATTGTCAAACAAAATGTATTGTTATTAACAAATTTTCTACGTTTTAAGGTACTCTAAAAATGCTCTACTGTAGTCTTAGGTAGCTCTATAGTGGTCTATAGTATCCCTGTAGTAGTTTACAATCATTTAGCAGTTCTTGCCCTGTTTAGGCTTTTTATAGCGTCTAAAAAGTCTAAAATTAACGTATTTATAACGTATTAACGTTAATAATTATAATTATATTTCCTTGCCCCGTAAATTACCCGTATTTACGGTTAGGATAGCCTGTATTTTCAGGTGCTTTTATATCTCTTTAGATTGTTTTTGATTTGTTTTATCAATCTTATTAGACGTTTTATTCACGTATTTTTAACGTATTATCGTTATCTCTATCCGCTTTTTCACCGCTATTAAGTGGTCATTATTTATTCATTTTGTATTAAGTTTTATCCTGTTTTTCTTCTGTATTATCAGTAAAATTATCCACCACTAAAATTTACATTCTTACTTTGAATTACCGTTATTTGACAGACCTGTCAAACAATTTAAAGTTACTGCCAGGAGTTGTAAATAACGCTTATGCAGGTCTTTTTTTATACAGGCTTTTCATAAACTATAAAATACCCAATTAGTGGAACCTTATTATGCGGATTGTATACATTAACCAAATAAATGTATGCATCAATTTAGAAACCTGTTACAGCCCTTTTAAGCTTCTGTATTCTCTTTGTTTTCTTCCTTTTCTTTTTTTGGAATAATTACTTCTTTTAGTGTTTCTGCTTTTTCTTTGCTTTTTTTCACAAATTCTTTTGTTTTGTCTATGGCCTCAGTTACACTTTTTTTACTTTTTCCAACAAATTTTTCAGTTTTATCTTTTATATCTTTTCTAATCTCTTTTCCTGGTTTAGGTGCAAATAATATTACAATGATAAAACCTAAAAACAATCCAGTTAATAAAGAAATTAGTATGCCCAAAAAATAATTTTTTTCTTCTTTTTCCTCTACTTTTTCTTCTTCCTTTGCTTCTTCTTTTACTTTTTCTTTGTTTTCTTCATTCATCTTTTCTACCTCATATCGTGTTAATATAATAATCAATTATTAATAATTATATTTATGTTATTTATTATATAGCTATATAGCTATTATCACAAATTGGTAATATGTCCAAGATATGTAATTCTTCTAACTCTGTTAATAGGCTCTTATGCTCTTCTGGTTCTTCTGGTATTACTTCTTCTAAAAAATGCTCTGCAATAGTCTACAATCACTCTACAATCATTTAGAAGTTATTTTTAATGGTTTACTATGGGAGCATTTATAACTTTTATCCCTAAATACTTCTTTTACCTGGCTCCTGGCTTATTGTTTCTCTAGCTTCTTTTCCAGTTTTTCCATTCTATTAAGTAGCTTAAGGCTTGTCGTAGCCATATTAGGAATTTTCCAATAAACTGAAGTAAACCACTTTTTGCATACGCTATAGGCTTTTTTAAAATCTTTTTCCTTAGAGTACAAAACTGCTAACCTATTATAAACATAAGGAGCGTCTATTTTATCATCGATGGCCATTTCTAAAATTTGTTTTTCGGTTTCGGTTTCTTTATTTTGTTTTGCCTCTAATGCTTTTTCTGTAAAATTTTTATACCAGTTGTTTTGCTTTCTACTTGGAATATCGTAATATTTCTTAAACAATATTTGCGCTACTTCAATATATTCAAAATAGTGCTCTTCACAGTTCTGCAGGTATATTCTTTTATCTTCCCCTATCTCTTTTTTAATTTTTTCTATTAGTTCCTTGCTCGCCATATTTATCCTTTCTTTTTTCTATTAATTCTTATTTTTCTACATTTTCTTTATTTCCTTAAAAATATAAGCTTCCCAATGGCTTTTAAGACACGGTAATTATTTTTTAATGTTATTGTCTGGAGTATTTTAACTATTTGCTCTTTTCTTTTCTTTTTCTTTTAAATAGAATCATATATTCTTTGTATCCCTTAACCTCCCAAGGAATAATCTGCTGTACTTCCCAGCCTTCCTTTGCCCATTCATTGATTTTAATAATAATGGGGTTCTCAAAAAAATCACTTTCAATTATATGGTCTTCATTTTCAAAGTTCTCTACCTTATATTCACACATTTAATTTACTCTCCTTTAATATAAATTAATAAAATATATTTCCTTTAAGGCTATTCTTTAAAACAGATCCAATACTTAAAAAATTTATTCCCCTAACTGGCTCTCTTTCCTTCTTTTCTTAAAATATTAAAAAAAGCCTAAGTTTCCTATTTAGTCTTTCTATTATTTAGTATCTAATATTTATGCATTTGTGACACATTTATTAAAAATATCTAATTTTTGGCTTGATTATGTGCTTTTAAGACTTTTAAGAAACCAACAATCCTGACCTTAAGTGTAGTAAATTTTCAACAATCCTGACCTTAAGTGTAGTAAATTTTCAACAATCCTGACCTTAAGTGTAGTAAATTTTCAAATTTTGTTGCTAGTGTGTGGGAAAACTAAAAAGTTATTAACAACTTGGATCTTCTTCAAATTCTTTTAATTTGGAAGGTAAAGTTTTGGTCAAAAATTCCACTGCGTTGGCATTTATTTTATTTGCTTTTTTCTCAAATAATTCCGCATAATAATCATAGCCTAATTTTTTGATATACATCTTAATCATGCTTTCTTGGTCTCCCCTGGGTATTTCTGTAACCTGGCCATCAAACCATTTGAGAGTTCTTTCTAATATATGATGCTCTTCTTCGTTTAACTCGTATTCTTTGGTCCTCTTCTGCGGTCTTTTAAAACTTATATAAGCTTCTCTTATGTCCTTTATTCCCATTGCTTTCAGCTCTACGTAGGAAGGTAATTTTACCATTTCTATTTCATTAGAGGCTGAGGAGATTTTAAAGCTTTCTATTTCCGGGGCCGGCTCGTAGTGATCACTAAAATAAATCAAACATTCTTTAAGAAGTTCAAAACACCTTTTAGGGCTGATCAAAATTTTTTCCGGTAATTTCATATCTCCCAAGAGGTCTCCAATCTTAACCGGTGTTGTAGTTAATTCTCTTCTCCTTCTTCTTGTAAGCTGCATATAAAACAAAAAAAGATATGGTCTTTCTGTGGATATCCTGTCTTCAATTGCCTTAGGGTTTTTAGTGAAATATTGCCTTGCTTCCCCTTTTAGAATTTTAATGAGCCAGCTATTGTAAGGGTTGTTAAACTCAACCCTCCATTCATTCTTATGATCTTTTGGCTCGTATAAAATGTAAAAGTTCGGGATTCCATGCGCTGTATATTCTTTTCCCTCAATTATTATTTTGTCAACCCTGTATGTTGTATAAGCCCCGGAAAGCAAATCTCTTTTTAATTCATTAAAAAAATTGCCTCCCTTCTCAACCTCTTCTTTTGAATAACCCCTTCTTTCAGCATAATAGGGGAATTTAAATTCACATTTTGCTTCCTTGGTGGAATTATTAAAATGCTGTTCTTGCACAAAGCCCATCAGCAAGGATATATTTTTGATTTGGCTTACAAAGACCTTGGGATTTTTACCTTCTAATTTTAGAATATCATCGGCTCTTACAAAATATTCTACTCCCTTACTTTCCCAGACTTTAACCTCTCCGGTTATAGAACCTCCTCCTATTATGGGTATATTTACAGTTTGCTTGCCTTTGTCTTTTAATTTTTGAGTTTTGAATAATTGGTGTGTAATATTTTCTATTTCAGCATGTTCGTAAATCTTTGAAAACTTAGGGTGTTCAATTTTTTTCTTTTCTAAGAATCCAATTAGTTCATATTTGTTTTCTGCAAAATATCTTAATAGTTCTAAGGGCTTGGTCTTTCTTTTTTTTGCTTCTTTGTTAATCAGTATTCTAAATTTTTTTAATTCTTTAAATTCTAGGTCCTCTTTGATTTTAAATAATTTAGGCTGTTCTTGGCTGGCCTGGTAGTATATTGCAAGCAAGTCCTTTAATTCTTCCTGTTTTATTTTCTTTTCTTCCATTATTCACCTTTTTAGCTATAGCAAACCATTAAATTTATTTTTTTCGTGTCTTAAATCCAATCCTAGTAATTCTTTTTCAATCATTTCTATAAAATCTTACCTTGCTTTGCCTCCTCTTCATATTCCAGCAATATATCAACTATTAAAAGTTCTATGTGTAAACCTCTTTGTTTAGCTCTTGCAACTTCTTCTTACGATCCTTTCCCAAGTCTTTTTTATTTAATTACAGAAGCAAATTCTTTAAATATATTTGTTTTGGAAGATAAATCGTAAAATTGGTCTTGGTTTATTCTAATGAATGCCCATTTTTTACCGGTTAATTTTGTAGTGTCTTTGCACCATTGAATAGCCCGTCTGTCTTTATAATCTACTTCCGGCCCTTTTAGTCCTTTGGTTTCAATTAAATAATAGTCACTTTCTGTCTTTAGAATAAAATCTGGATAGTAATTTCTTAAAAGATTTTCCTCAGACTTATACTCCAAGAAGAAACCTAATCCTGGCACTATTTTTGTAAAAGCTATAATATCCTCAGTAGTGTCCAGCCATTTAGAAAAATCCATTTCTAAATTATTATCACAAGGGACGTAATTCAAAATGCATTTCTCAGCAGGATAAAGAAACTTTCCCCAAGGAAATGGCTTCATATCAGAAACTCTTTTTACACCCATCTTCTTAACTTCTTGCTCTTTGAAAGTAAGGTCTTTGAATTTCTCAACAAAAAGGTTTACTAATTGAGTTTGAACCTGTAAGGAACTTAAAGTATAAAGCACATCTGGATTATCTAAATCAACTTTTTTATTGAATAGTTTATTTATGACATAATCTTTAACCAGAGGATAAAAATTAGCAAAGGAAGATGGCAACTTTAAATTTCTTCTTATTATATCGGCATAATAAGCAACAACACTGCCAGAATTTCTCGGCACCGGTAATCTCCATTCTCTTTCAATCATTTTAATATTTTTAACTGTATCTCTAGCTTCGTAGATAATTTTTCTTTTTGACTTTTCTAAAGATATTTTTAAAGAAGGTAATTTTTTAATTAATTTTTTATCTAAGATTGGCTCTTTTTTAATTATTCTTGGAGTTAGAATTGGAATTTCTATATCTTTATCTTTTTTCTTCTCTTCAACAAAAATCGTTGGAAGAACTATTGGCTCTTTTATATCAAACTCTGGCAGTTTGATATTTTCCTCTTCCTCTAGTATATCTACCAATCCTAAGAAATTATCATTTCCTATTACCTCTAAAGTGTTTATACCTTTATCTGGGTTGGGATTTAATTCAGGAAACATTTTTCTTAATCCCCTTCCAATAACTTGCTCTGGCAAGATATTCCTTTTTGCACTGAATGCCCTCAACCCTACAATAATATTTACATTTCTAACGTCCCATCCTTCGTTTAACATCATTGTGCTTACTATTGCCATTTCTTTTGCTTTAATAGAATCAATATTCTTAGCTTTCTCTCTTAACTCAGGTATTTCGGATTTCTTAACCTCTCCCGTGCTGTCAGTATGAATTAAAAGAACTCTACCTCTTAAATCAGGAAGCGAATCTAAATAACCATAAATATCATCTGCCATTTTGTTATTCTCGCATTGGACAAAAAGAACAGATTTTTTAGATAGTTTCTTTAATTGCTTTTCATATTCCCGCCATCTTTCTACGCCTGCATTTAGCCAAATACTATATTGCTCTTGAGGAATAGCAGATGCATATCCTCTTGCTTTAGTTATTTTTCCTCTCAAAGGCAATTTCACGACGCCCATAATAATTGCTTCTTTTAAAGTGAAATCACAAATAGCCCAGGCAAAAATATTTCCCTTTTCGTCTTTTGGAGTAGCAGAAAAATCTAACTCCATATTAATGCCTTTCCCAAATTTCTTTGTCAAACCATTATGAATATTTATTAATATTTTCTTCCACGCCTTATCTAAATTATAAATGTGGTGGGCTTCGTCCTTTAAAATCATTACATTGGGATAGTTGGTCAAAACGTCTTTAATCCTATCCTCCCGATGAATTTTATCTTTACTAAATCTCTCAATGCCAAAAATCTTATCAAGTTGCTCTTCAGTTCTTCGCTTTTTATTTCTTCTTTCTTCCAGCTGTTGAATGTTGGTCAAAAATAAAACATCTTCTGGAATAGCTCTCAAAGGGTCTTCTCTTAAAATAACTTTTAGACGAAAATCCTCTTTCCATCCAGAAGGAATAAATGACCATTCTTTAAATATTTTTCCTTCAGTAAAATCTCTTTTTAACCGCTCGTAAACAATTACATTGGGAGAAATTACTAAAAATTTAGAAGTATAATCATCTTTATTCTCTCTTTTACAATTAAAATATGACCAGATAATACAAAGAGCCATCACAAAGGTTTTACCCGAACCAGTAGCCATCTTAAAGCAATAGAGGGGATATTTATCAACCTTAGGATCGTATCTAAAAGAACCATCGCCAAAATCAGAAGCCAAATCAACAAACTTTCTTTTACCCAAAACCTCATAAATATAAATTAAGGTTTCAATCGCTTCTCTTTGAGCAAACCAAAATTGAAATTCTTCATCTTGAACAAGATGGTCTTCTTTAAACCAGAATTCCAATAATCTCTTTGTGGTCTTGGTAACATTTGAATAATCTTTATTTCGCCAGTCAAAAACCGCCTTTCTTAAGGAGTTAACAAGAAACGCCTGGCTTTTGTCACGCTGAGATGGAGATAGAATTTCCTGCGGTTCGAATTGAATGATATCTTCTATTTTAATTTTTTTCATTTTATTTTAGCTCTTATAATCTTGCTCACATCTCCACCAAAAATATCAATAACTTTTACCATTATTTGATATTCCCCTGACTTCTCGTAGGTATAATTTGCCCTATCACCCACTCTTGGTTCTCTTTTAATTCTGTAATCCTGCCACTGGTTATGAAAGGTATCACCTTGATAGTTCCAATCAATTGCCCAATAATCAATAAGGCTAATTGAATCTTTAATCTTTTCTGAAATTTCAGCCAATTCGGGGGTTGGCGGAAGCTGAAAATCAACAATGCCTAACTCAATGTTTTTGTCTTTAATTTTGGTTTCTATTTCCAAATAAGGAAGCTCAATGAATTTTATATTTTTAGATATTTCTTTTTCAACTATCTCATCTGGTATCTTAAAAAGATTTAAATCAAAACCAACTAAAGCCGAACTTAATTCGTTATAGGAAGGAATTTGAATTAGTCTTAAATCAACCCCATTCTTCTTGGCCAGTGCTTTAGCTAACTCATTTACTCCGTAACCCCATTCAAGACCTAATACATCTAAAGTTTTAAAATTGTTATTTTGGCATTCATTGATAACAGTTTTAATTTCTTCAATAGTAACAGGAGCAGATAAAGAACCAATATGGACTGCTCTTTTTTCTTTTTCTCCTTGAATGTAATTAAAACCAGTTAGAGATTTCGCTTGATAGAGTTGCAAAATAAATTTAACAAATCCTTCCTCTTTGTCTTGCCATTCCCCCATACTGTAATTGCCAATATTTAAAATCTCAAAAGGGCGAGCAGGGTTGCCGTATTCTTTCTTTTTTTCACTTAATAAATCCTTTGAATGATGAATATCCAGTAATCTTTTTCTTGTTACTTGAATAGCAAATTTAGATAAATCTGCTATTATCCATCTTCTTCCTAATTTCTCAGCAACCGCACCAGTCGTGCCAGAGCCACAAAAGAAGTCGGCAATAATATCGCCAGCATTAGATGAGGCGAGAATTATTTTTTGAAGTAGTTCTTCGGGCTTTTGTGTTTCAAAAGTCAACCTTTCAGCTGCCATCTGGTTTATTGCGGGAATACGCCACACATCTGTTGGATGTCTTAATTCTCCCTCAGAGCGAGTAGCTCCCTTAATTCCACTTGCGATTCTTCTTAAAACTTCTTTGCTTCTTTTTTCCATTACCCTACTTCCATCAAAAAACCATCTATCTGATTTTGCATAGAATAAAATCGTATCATGTTTTCTTGCAAATCTTTCTCTACTAACCCCTCCAGTTTCGTAAAACCAAATTATCTCATTTAAACAATTATCCGCTCCAAAAATCTCATCCATCATCACCTTAACGTAATGTCCCACATGCCAATCTAGATGAACATAAATTGAACCATCGTCTGCTAAAAGCTCTCTCATCAAAACCAAACGCTTATACATATACTTTAAATAAGAAGCAATGCCCTGACTCCAGGTATCAACATAGGCTCGTTGTTCAATAACAGATGGCTCTTTTTCTACTTTCTCATTCCCTACTTTTACTTTAATTGAAAAATCTGATCCTGTGAAAAATGGCGGATCAATATAAATAAGATTAATCTTGCCAGCCATTGACGGAATACCACTGCTTTTATCTCCTCTTAAAAGAGATTCCATTACAATTTTATTATCGCCCCAAATAAGTTTATTTTTCCAATCCTTCGGATAATTTTCAGGATATTCAGCTTTAGGGTAGAACATCTTTCCCAAACTGGCTTCATACTCTTTCATTCTTGGTTCATTAACCGTTTCTGTTAACTGGAAAGGCAAAGCAATCCTTTCAATCTCTGTCTTCTTTTTAGGTTGAGTAAAATCTTTATACTTATCTGCCCAAATCAATTCCGTATATTTTTTATTATTATTATTCATAAAAGTTTTTAAATTTCCTTTCAATGTTTGAATTTTTATTAAAAAAGATTACTTCATAATGCCTGTTAGAAAAAAATGGTGGATCCAGATAAATTAAATCAATACATTTATCAGGAAATTTTTTTAACCAGATTAAATTATTACCACAATAAATTATGTTCTCTAACTTCATTAATTATCCTTAATCTTAAAAAAATTCTTCCTTGCTTCTTCTAGGTCAAAATTTTCAATCATATACCTTATTATGTCCGCTTCGGTGATCATTAAGTGACTTGGTGCAATATCCCCGGCATATTCTTTTAGCTTATCGGCTTGCTCTAATGTCAACCGGAAAGACTTTGTAACGTTGTCGGATTTCTTAATAGTGCTTGCCTCTTTTTTGTCTGCTCTGCTAAATATATCAACCTCGTCTAATTTACTTCTCTTACTCATTATTACCAATCCTTGCTAAAATATTGATAGATATTAATATAACATATCCATATTATTTTAGCAATATAAGATAATATCCATATTATAAAAATAATATTATGTAATATTTCCCAATACGTTTAAAAACTCTTTTGTAACTTCCTGGAAGTCTAAAGATCCGATTGCTTTAGGAGAATAAGATAAAATACTCTGGCCTTTTACCTGGGCTTCTTTTATCTTTGTATTTGTTCTTATAAAGCTTTTAAATATATGCGTATTATTCCCTAAAGTACTTTTAGTATACCGCATAACATCTTTTGCGTGGAATGTCCGGAGATCAACCAGATTCCATAATAGGCCGATTATTTTTAGACTAGGATTTATATCATCTCTTATAATTTTAATGGTATCAGCCAGGATATTAAAAGCTCTTAGGGTTAAAAAATCAGGGCTTACGGGTATTATAATCCCTTCTGCATAGGCTAGGATATTATTAACTATTAGGCTTGTGTATGGTGGAGCGTCAATTAGGATATAATCCAGTTTTAAATTATCAATCTCTTTTAGTGCTTTCTTATAAAATAATTCCCTGGCCACTATATTGCTCAGGGTTCTATCAATGTTAGTTAGTCTAATATCACAAGGCAACAAATAAACTCCCTCAGATGTCTTAATTATAAAATCTTTTAGGTTAGCAGGCTCTTTATTTAAATGCTTTTCTAGTAGAAATGGCAGGGTATTATCTAATTCATCGCTATTATAACCAAAGGCCGACGTAAGACTAGCCTGAGGGTCTGAATCAATGCATAGAATTTTTTTTTCTAACCTTGTTAAGCAAACTGCTAAATTCTGAGTTACTGTTGACTTACCTACTCCGCCCTTTTGGTTCACAATCGCGATTTTTTTCATTTTTACCTTCCTTTAAAATTTATTTATAAAAGTGCTAAAAACGGCTTTCCAGAATGCGCTCTGGCGTCTTCAAACTACAGCCTTAATGGTTTTATACCTTTAAAACCTGGCCATTCTACATAAATATTATCAGAATTATTAAAATTATAATAAACATAAAAGTGTACATTTTAACGTACAGCAAAATTATATTTCTAAATATCATCTTCCTCGATACCCTCTATCTCTTTCTCTACCCCCATACCTATCTCTTGCTCTTTCCTTTTCTTCTGCTTTTCCCCTGGCAACAATTACTTTTTTCTGATCAGCCCGCAGCTGCTCCTTCCATATAGGTAGCCCTTTTTCAGCCAGCTTATATTCAGCCATTGAGTAATGGTTACGGCCGTACGGTTTTTCTATAACTGATAGACCCCTGTCTCTACAGATTCTGTCGTTCTCACGTCTAATTTCCCTTAATGTTTCCTTGTTAGAGATTAGCTTATGGCCATCTACAAAAGATACTGAATTTACGACAAAATGGTTATGGATATGATCCTTATCAATATGAGTTACAATTACTACTTCAAAATCTTTAAATTGTTTATCAGCAAGCTCTTTACCGATTTCATGAGCAAGTTCTGGCTCTACTTCACCAGACTTAAAACTTTGTATCAAATGGTGGTAGCTCAAGCCGTCTGTTTTGTTAAAAGACTCTTTAGTTGCTGTCATGCTCTCTAAACAAATTTCAGGCAAACAGTCCTTACCACTTATGATTTTTTCATCAGTTTTTTCTTTATTTAAAACGTAATCTATTATTTTTTTCAAGCTTCCTCTTGAAGGAATTATTTTTGCGACTGCCATAATTTCCCCTCTCCTTTTTTATGATTTTTTCAGCACTTTGACTACCTTACCCCAAACAACTCTCAGGCCCTCTTTGATCTCTTTCAGCTCATCTCCCAGAACTGTCACATCTCCCTGGTTGACCTTGTAAGTGATATGACCTAAGTAATTACTGACTTCCCTGAGTTCGTACAGTAAATCTCTTATACCAGATACTACAGTAATATTTTTTCCCAGTGCGCATATTCTGATGTAGTCACTGCGGCTGAGATGTGTTTTTGAAACCTTGTCCATTATTTCCGAAAGCTCTTTTTCACTAAACCACAGATTAACAGAAATTTTCCGTTTTCTACTCATGCCAATCCTCGTTACCTTGTTTCTTTAACTAAGTGACTTCTAACTTTCTTTCTTTTCTTCACTCAGAAACCGGATGATATCTTCTTCCTGGATCCTCCAAATCCGGCCAATTTTCTTAGCATAAATTTTCCCAGGCTCCCTTTTTTCGCTCAGATAACCGTAGATAGTTTTAGAACAAACTTGCAGGAGTTCTGCAGCTTGATCAATGGTTAGAATTTTTCTACTAAACTCCGATAAATTCCCGTACTTTTTCTTAGATTTGCTTATTTTTACGTACTTTTTCACCATAGAGCTCCTTTAAATTAATTTAGTTAGCATTATAATGGAATATATAAGAAATGTAAAGAAGAAGGCAAAGATAGATAAGAATATTAGCCCTCACATATTGAGGCATACTTTTGCTACCGAATACTACCGGCAGACAAAAGATATAGAGACGCTGCGCCGGATCCTGGGGCACGCAGATATAAGCACAACAACGATTTATATCACTCTGGCCAATATAGATGTAGAGGAAGGTATGAAATCCTTTAAAGGCTTTTTATAAATTGCTTTTTAGTGTTAAAATTTTCCGCACAGGTTAAAAGTTAATTACCAGAGGTAAAAATGAAGAAACTATTTTTATGGCTACTTATTGTATCAATGATTGCAGTATTTTCTTTAGCAGGTTGTAGGGCTGAAGCAGCTAAGGAAATAGAGGAGGCTGAAGAAGTTGTTGTCCCGCCGGTAGTTGAAGAAACAAAAGAAACCCAAGAAACTCCGCCTGTGGTTGAAAAAACACCAGAAGAAATTGTCAATGTTCCAGAAATTCTAGGACTTACGTTTAATCAAGAGACTAAATCTTACTTCAATGAAGCTGGGGTTGAAGTGGGGGTCTATGTCGAAGATGCGATTGAGATTAATGGTAAAATGGAAGACGCCGTTGGTTTGGCGCCGGAAGTTATTAGAGAGATGATTAACGAAAATAAAGAAAAGGGTATTTTTAAATTTCCTTGGTTTTTCAATCCCCAAGAAAATAAAGACCTTAAGATAGTTGAATTGATTAAAGTCAAGGGGAGGTATAAACGTATTGGCATAAAATATACAGAACCGATTAATTTTTACGCCCCATCTGACTGTGTTTACGCTTATAGAGGTAAATACATTCCTCAAGAAAATGACCCTTATTCTTCCCAAGATTCCGATGGAGCCTATTTTTCTACTGGCTTTGAATTTGAAAATAAAAATGGAGATATTGTTCCTGTAGATTATGAAATTGATGTTGTTGGCTGGAAGCCTTTAGTGGAATTAGGCCAATCTTATTTTTCTGGGCCATCATGGGAACTTCAAGATTTTATAGAAGAAATTAAAGTTGGTCAGCTTCTTGGCCAGCTTTTACCTACTAACCCTAATTATTCTTTTTTGGATTTGTTTAATAGATCTGATCGGTATGAAAATCCAGATCAGTGCCAAGCATCTTTTTGGCCAGATATCTTTGGAGATAGAGTAGACGTAAAATCCGATTTAGACAGAATATTAAGATTGGGAGAGAAAGATAATGAGATAACAGTTTTTGTTTGGTCTAATAATCAAAAAACTGCCCATGAACAAACTAATTAAAGAAAGAGTAATTATGAAAAGGTTAAGATTTTCTATTCCTTTTTTAGTTTTTACCTTATTTTTAGTCTTTACTCCAGCTTGTGCCGCTTGTGAAAAACCACCAGCTGTTGAAGAACAGGAAGAAGAAAAAGGCCAAGAAGTAGTTCCTTCTGAAACAACTGGAACAACTCCGGAAATTATCCAGGAAGAAACTCCTCCCATTGTTGAAGAAGAAATAATCGAAGAAGTCAATGCTCCGGAAATCCCAGGGCTTAAATTTGACCAGGAGACTAAAAACTATCTTGCCGAAGCAGGTAATCCTTATGGATTAGAAGCTGGAACAGAAGCCGGTGTTTATATTAAAAATGCTTTTGAATTTGAAGGTGAAAGCAAAGATTCTATTGGATTGAAAGCAGTAATAGTTGAATTTATACAAAAGAAACTTTATAAAGAAACCAAGGACTATTATTTCCCTATACCTTTTGACTTAAAGGAAACAGGGGTTATTAATATAAATGAATTAGCCTTAGATAGTGGTCTGGATAAAGGAAGGAAAACTCTGGTTTGTAATCCTCCAGTGGGCACAGTTTTTTATGCTCCTTTTCCCGGTGAATGGCTACTATTTTGGACTAAAGATCGGGTTTTAGCCACTTCTCCCATAAAAATGGAAGGAGTCGATAAATTTGCTGGAAGTAATATTTATTTTAAGGAAGGGGAAATGCTTCTGAAGAGTATTAAACAGGATAAATCGGTTAATGATAAAACCGGAGAAGAAACCTTGGTGGAAATTTTTGAGGTTAAGTTCGGCGAACCTCTTGGTAAGATTACCGGCGAAAATACTTTGGATACTTTTAACAATAGGACTAATTATTGGCATTTTAATAAGCCTGGTGAATACCGTTTTTGTTTTTGGCCTGTGGGTCGCGATAAAAGTATTGATGGAATTAATAGATTGATAAAAATTAACGAAACCTGTTTTGTTTCTTTTTTTAATAAAACTGCCCATGAACAAAACCAATAAGATTTTTTTAATTTTAGCCATCTTAATCTTTTTATTAATCTCCGTCGGTTTTTCACTCCTTATCTATTTTGATTTTTTGCCTTTTACCAAAAAAGCCAAACTAAAACCTTCATCCATGTTCAATGTGATGATTTACCCCCAGAGCCATCCCGGAGGGACTCCACCCCTACACCAATACCAAAACTAAGCTATAAGCTACGCCAACTTATAGAACATAGAATATAGTACCGAAAGTGGTTCTGCTCCTACAATACAAATACAACAACGTTTCCAAAATCCGTAGCTTTTCTGTAATGGTTTTTATTTCTGGACCCTTAAATTAAAGCCTTATCCCTTCCAGAATCCGTTACCTGGTTTGGAGACAAAATCCGTTGCTTTTTTATAGTTTTATCCTTGCACCAGTAAGCCTAAATTCATAATAGATTTTCTCATCAAGCCAGGCACAACAACAATTTATATCACCCTGGCTAATATTGACGTAGAAAACGGAATGAAGTCATTTAAAGGCTTTCTATAAATAGCTTTTTAGTGTTAAAATTTTCCGCATAGGATAGATAAATGAAAAATATAGAAAAAGAATTTAAAATTAAATTGAAAGTAAAAAATATATTTAAGTTTATTATTACTACTTGTCTGGTAATTGCTTTTGCTGTATCAATGATAATAGTGTTTAACTTAAGTGGATGAAGGCCTGTAGTATTACCGGCTGAAGAAGTTGCTGCAGAAGAGCCGGTAGTAGAAGAAGTTACTGGTGAACCGGAAGAAGCTTTAGATGATTCAGAGGAAGAAGAGTTATTTCTTTTAGACAATATTAATTCTGGAATGGAAGGGACTTATACAGTAATTTATGAAGTGCCTAAAGATTCTAAAGATTTCATACTGGAAATAACAAACTTGGAATGGACATCTGATAAGGCATATATAAGTTTAGGATTCTGAACTGTCAGAATAAATGGAGGTGAATAAAAATGGATAAAGAAAATGAATTTAAACCTGGTGATGTAGTAGTATGTAAGTTTACAAGAAAAACCGGCATGGTGTTAAAAGAAGAAGACCAAAATAAAGAAGTGGTTATTAGGAATAGTGATGGTACAAAAGATACTTACTTTACTTTTGAATTAATTCCATATAGTAGCGATGGAAAAACAGTAACAGGGGGTACACTATAGACCAAAGGCACCTAATAGCGGAGCTTTAAGAGAATATGTTGAAGAAGGCGTTTTCTATGCTTATAAAACCCTGGGGAGCTTAAAAGAACTAGAAGAGAGAATCGTTAGACTAGAGAATAAAAAATTATGATTCTAAGATTTTAAAAACTTTGGAAAACAAAATAATCAATAATTATAAAAAATTAATCGAAAATTCAAGTGTAACTGAAAACACAATACAAGATTATTTAGAAAAAAATTCAGAATTAATCCCTTTACCATTTCTTTTAAATCATGGCTTGCATTTTAATATGATTATTTCAAAATTTGTTATTTCTGATACTCATATTGCAGATTTTGCTTATTTAACTAAATCAACTGCTTTTTGGTATTTTGTATTAATTGAATTGAAAAGACCAAGTAAAAAAATGTTTATATATAAAGATAAAAATATCTATTTCCATAGTGATTTTAATAATAGCTATGATCAAATACATGCGTGGAAAGCTTATATTTCACAAAATAAATCTTTTGTATTGGATAAAATAAAGAATTTAAAAGTACCTCTAGAGCAAAATGTTGTTAAATTTAAATATGCTCTTCTATTTGGTAGAAATACAGAATTAAAGAATAATCAAACAGGAGTTAGTTTTTTAGCTGAAAAAAATACAGATGATTTGAAAATTCTTACACACGATAGTTTGATTTCTAATTATAAGAATAGGTCTGAATTGAAAAAAATAATTATTACTCATAAAAAATTTGGTTACAAAATTAAATATTTGAATAGTTTAAGCACTAATGCATTTTCCTATCTCTCTAAAAGTTTTCTATTTTTAAATAATAATCAAAAGGAGCTTTTGATAAATAATGGTTATGACATTAACTCTTGGGAACAAGGAGACTTGTTAAGATTTAATGGTAAGAATGTATCTAAATATTTTGGATATTAATGTAAAAATTAATTATAATAAATCTCTTAGATCGGTTAATCCCTTCAAAATTTGGTTCGAAATTTCACATATTAGAGTACCCAGTTAAAAATTTCTGAAATAAAGAGTTTCTCTTGATGTGAGTTTACCTTCTTGCTATATTTATAATTACCCTTAGATCAGGAGGCAACTTTTAGAATTAGCCGAAATCTGCAAACAAAAGAATGTAAAAAGTAAGTTAAATTTCTGAAAAATCCCTTTGAAAAGTTCTAAGGCAGGGCCCCGAGATGTTTAGTAACCTAAAGCGTGAGCCAGGGTAAAAGATAACTCGGGGTTTATTTTTATTGACAGATACTACTTATAAGTAGTATATTTATTTTGAGATGAAAAACAAAGTTTCTTATATCAAAAGTGAGCAAAGAAAAATAGCCAGGCTGATAACAAAGAAATTCAGAAAATACTATCTGACCGGAGGAACGGCTTTATCTTTTTATTTCGATCATAGGTTTTCTGAAGACTTGGATTTTTTTACTCAAGATTATAGAAAAGAGGATCCAGATAAAATAATGAGCTATGTTTCTAAAGAAAGTGGTTTTGAATTTAAGTTAGAGGCTTACCAAGACGACCCTGAACTAATACCTATGAAGGTTTATTCTTTAGGCCTTGGCAGGCGGTGTGTTTTAAAAATAGATTTTGTTTCCGATTTCGAGAAGAACATCAAGAGAATAAAAAATGGGATGCATTCTCTGGAAGATGTCTACTGTAGAAAAATATATGCTGGCATAGGAACAGTAAAAAAACTAGATACCACTGGCAGAATAATCCATGCCGGCCGCAAGAGTGTAAAAGACTTATTTGATCTCTACTATTTATCAAAAAATCACAGGGCCTTGTCAGAATTTTTCTTTGAATATTTTTCCTACGACAGGGCAGAAGCTCTTATTGCCTGGTACAGAGGATTTAACCGAATGAGGTTAAAAATTGAGCTCCTGGATTTAGTTCCGAATGTTGATACTTTAAAAGTAATAAAACATTTAGATGATGAGATTTTAAAGAAACTGCCAGAGAGGCTAATTTGAGGTGATAAAAGATGAAAACAAACTGGCTGTGGGACAGCCGTCTTGAAGAAAGTGAAGTAAGAAAAATTTTAAAGGATATAAACAATCCCAAATTTGACATCTATGCAGAAAAACTATTTTCCCGGGTCAGCGATCCTAAGATAGCTTTCAGTATTATTGATAAGGTAACTTTCTGTAAGAAGTGGCCGACTATAAAGAAGCGAATGAGAAAGGACAGCTGGCTTAAAAATAGAGTGCTTTTCTGGCAGACAATCTTTGAACGGACCTATGAAGGATTAAAAGGACGCGGGACTAAGATCAGAGAACCTCAAGAAGTTAAGATTTCCCCAGAAAGAATTATACTGGCCCAGCAGATTAGAAGTATACGAATGAGGTTAGGATATACTCAAGAAGATATAGCAAAAAAACTAGGGACAGGTCAGCAGTATATCTCTAAGATTGAGAATGGCCATGAAAATTTCTCTATAGATACTTTGGCACGAATAGCTGATGTTTTTGAAAAAGGATTAGTTATTAAACTTAAGTGATTCACTATTTGGCACCAGTTATACTAACTTACGAGTGCTAATAATACTAGATATAAATAGCTCAAAATAAGCCAAAATAAGCCGTAAAAATACCGGTTAATAGATTTCTGTTTATGTTAACCTAAAAGTATACCACTGTATTAATTGAAAAGTACCCCACCTTAAAATAGTATTCTCTATGTAATTAATAAATAAGTATTGCATAGAGGGAGACAGGAGGGATGATTAAATTGATAGACAAACAAAAGATAATAATATCATATTACAGAGAGGGAAAGACACAGAGACAGATACACAGAGAAACAAGGATAGCCAGAAAGACAATAAGAAAATACATAAGAGAGTATGAGAAGAAGAAGGATATTCTTACAGGCAGCAAAGGCAGTAACAGATCTGAACTCATAGCCGATATTGCAGAAAAACCTAAATACAATTCAAGCAGTAGATATAAAGTAAAGCTAACAGATGAAATAATATCTAGAATAAAATTCTACTTAGAAGAAAATGAAGCTAAAAGATTGGAAGGTAAAGTAAAGCAACAGAGAAAAAAAATTGATATCTTTGAGGCTTTAGACGATGAAGGATTTGATATTGGCTATACAACAGTATGTAATACCATAAGAGGCATCTGTAGAAAACAAAAGGAAGCCTATATAAGACAGGAATACAGTCCGGGTGAATCAGCTGAGTTTGATTGGGGCGATGTAAAACTAACTATTGCAGGAAAGGTCAGAGTACTGCAGATGTCAGTCTTTACAACAGCAAAAGGAGACTATAGGTCCGGAGATATCTACTACAATCAAAAGACAGAGAACTTTTTAGATACTCATGCAAATTTCTTTTCTGAGATTGGCGGAGCACACAAAGAGATGGTTTACGATAATACCAGAGTCGCAGTGGCAAGATTTGTAGGCAGAAACGAAAAAGAACCAACAGAGGCACTCCTGAAGCTGTCAATTTACTATGGATTCAGCTTCAGATTTTGCAACAACTATCGAGCTAATGAAAAAGGCCACGTGGAGCGAAGTGTCGAATATATAAGAAGAAAGGTATTTTCTAAAAGAGATGAGTTCGCCTCAGTAGAAGAAGCAAGGTGCTATTTTAAAAAAGAGCTGGACAAATTAAATAGTAGGGGCCAGGTCCTAAATAATGGAAAAAGCGCACTCGAGATGCTGGCCCTTGAAAAGGAACATCTACTGCCAGAAATGCCAAGATATGATACTGCAAGAATAGCAGAGCCAAGAGCAGATAAGTATTCGACCATTACGGTAGATAGCTGCCACTACTCTGTTCCGGATAGTCTTGTAGGCCAGTTTATCTTTACAAAGATATATCCTGACAGGATCATCTGCCACCATGATAGCAAAGAGGTAGCCAGACATAAAAGAGGGCATGGAAAACACCAGTGGTTTATAGATATAACCCACTACATAAAAACACTAAAATTAAAACCAGGGGCGCTGAAGCGCAGCGTGGCATTCTCTCAAATGAAGCCGGAGCTTAGGGGTATATACCAAAAATACTACAAAGGACGTGAGAAGAGCTTTATAGAGCTAATGGAGCTAATATCTTATGAAGGCATGGACAGGATAAAAGATGCAGTAGCTACCCTTATGAGGATAGATCCAAATGGCATAGGAACTGAAAAGATTAAAACCATAGTGCAAAGAAATACCATTGTACCAGACAGTATTAAATCCATAAATGTTTCGGATACGGAGGTAAGCTCTAAAGAGATAACCAGTGAACTTGACAAGATTCTAAATGAAGAAAGTGCCGGAAGCAAGGTGAGCCTGGTATGAAGAATAAAGAGAGAAAAGAACTCATAGAAAAGATCACAAAATTTTCAAAGGAGCTAAGGCTTCCAGCAATAAGAAGAAATATATTAGAAGAAATAGAAGAAGCAGAAAAAAAGAACTTAAGCTATGAAGATTTCTTATGCGGGCTTCTTTTAAAAGAATCTGACTTAAGAATAGAAAACGGCAAGAAAAATAGAATAAGAGCTGCAAACTTTCCATACAAAAAATATATAGAGGACCTTTCCCTGGAAGATCTTCCCCATGACGCTAAAAAAAAGTTAAAGGTTTTAACAAGCCTGGACTTTATCAAAAATGGGCAGAATGTAATTTTAGCAGGCTCACCGGGGACCGGAAAATCTCACCTGGCAACCGGTCTTGGAATAAAGGCATGCCTTGCTGGATACAAGGTGATGTTTGCCACTGTACCGCTACTGATAAACAGACTTAAGGAATCAAGGTCGGAAAAGACTCTGCAGTTATTTGAATCCAGATTTGAAAAGTACGACCTCGTTATCGCTGACGAGTTAGGATATATCTCCTTTGACAAGGAAGGATCAGAGCTTTTATTTACTTACCTTTCACTTAGAGCTGGAAGAAAATCTACCATAATTACAACCAATCTATCATTCGAAAGGTGGGATGAAATATTTATAGATTCAGTTATGACTGCAGCAATGATTGATAGACTTACCCACAAATCATATATGGTAAATATGAATGGTAATTCATACAGGTTAAAGGAGACAAAGAAGTGGCTAAAAGAACAAAACTGATATCTTTGGTGGGAAAATTTTAAAATTAGTATAGTTATTTAAATTTAAGGTTAGAGAGGGGGAAATTATGGTTAGTATTCAATAATTTTTTTACCGAAAGTGGGGGAGTTTTCGAGTGAAATATGGGGGAATTTTCACTTGATATATACAATTCACTATGTTATACCCAAATTCGTTGGCACAATCTATTGCGACAGTTGTAAAAGGTGAGAAATAGTCACTTTCAATAACTCTAAATTTCTTGTTTAATTTATTTAAATCTGTAATAAAAACTCCTATCATTTTATTTGATTTACCTGCAAGATCTCTAGCTGAGGCATGAGGTACATATCCATATTTCTTAATAACTTCATTTACTTTTTTCTTTGTCTCGTCTGATATATATAGATAATTATTAACTACTTTAGACACAGTACCTCTGGAAACACCTGCTATCTCCGCTATATCTTTACTATTCATTATTGTCCCTTAGGTATTTCTTTGATATTAAGAACACGGTTTCGGACACGCTTTCTTAATTTAACATTCTTTTCTTAACTAGTCAAGTCTTACATTGTATTTCTCAGCAATTTGGGATTAATTCTTTTCACTCAGCCAAAATTTAGCGTATATTTCAAATGAAATTACAATTATAATAATAACTTATATGTATTATTGAAATATCAGTAAGAAATTAGTTAATAAATCGCAATTATTAATAAAAAATTTGATAAATTCAGATCAGCTGCTTTTGCTTGAAGCTGAAATATCCTTCTTCAGCAACAATAATATGATCCAGGACGTTTATCCCCAGTATATTACAGGATTTGCATAATCTATCAGTTATCTCTATATCATCCGTAGAAGGCTCCGGATCACCACTTGGATGGTTGTGTATAAATATAACCGAAGCTGCTGACTCTTTAATTACCGGTTTTATCACTTCCCTCGGATGTACTATTGAAGACGTCAAACTACCCTGTGATATCAGTACTTCTTTTATTATCTTATTTTTTACATCAAGAAGGAGTACTCTGAACTGTTCCTTTTTTAAATCCTTAAGAAGCGGTATATAATAATTTGCCACTTCCTCGCTACACTTAAAACTTTTATTATTACCATTTTTCTCAGAGACTGCTCTCCTTCCTAATTCAAAGGCAGCTATCACCTGGGCTGCCTTTGCTCTTCCGATTCCATTAATTTTTAAAAACTCCGAAAGCGATAAATCGAGTAGATTCTTTAAGCTGCCGTATTCGGCCAGTATTTTTTTAGCAAGATCAAGAGCAGAAAATTTTTCTTTACTGTTCCCTACTCCTGTTCTAAGTATTATCGCTAAAAGTTCACAATCGGAAAGATATTCAGGCCCTTTCTTTAAAAGTTTTTCCCTGGGCCTTTCATCATGTGGCCACCTGTTTATTGGTAAATAACCTGTTTCTGTCCTGTAATGACTCTTCAAAAGATCTTCCCCTATAAAATCTTATATTAAACAAAAATAATAATAGCTTATTTACACAATTATGTAAATAAATAAATATAAAATTTAATAACTTCCTTTGACATATGGTACTAAATTTAGTACCATATATTTTGGTGATGCAAAATGAATACAATTTCAGCAAGTAAAGCAAGGAATAATCTATATAAAATTCTTTATGAAGTAAAAAACGGTCTAAAAAGTTATACAATTACTTTAAGAGGTGAAGCCCAGGCAGTGGTAATTAATCCTGAAGAATTAGAAGCATGGGAAGAAACCCTTGATATATTAAGTGATAATAAACTGATAGCACAAATACTTAAAAGCCAGGAAGAGGTTAAAAGTGGTGAATACCTAAGTGAAGATGACATGATAAAAGAACTAAATATCTCTAAAAAAGAATTGAAATAAGTGAAGGTTTATTATTCTAAAATCTCTCTAAAACAATTAAAAAAACTTCCTAAAACAAAGCAGATTGAAGTTTTAAAAAAAATCGAAAAACTTAAAAATTATCCTGATGCTGGTAAAAAATTAAAAGGGGCCTTAAAAAATTTCAGATCACTAAAAGCCTGGCCTTACAGAATAATATATCAATACTTCGAAAATAATAAGACGATTTTTATAAATATAATCCAGCACAGACAGGGTGTTTATAAATAATTTTAGAATAATTTTTAATTTTGATAGTTACTCCTTCATCCAGAATGCTTTTTATATTACTTAGATGGGTACCCTTAATCAGGATATCTTTAAATCTGGCCTTGTCCCATTATGCATCCTTAATATTTTGATAATCTTTTCATGTTTTTTATTTAACATATCTCTTTGGATATTTTCATAGGCATATTATGATAAATGCCAGGGATTTTATCCGGTAGATTTTAAAATATTTACTGTGGTTATAATGAGAATATTTATAGTACTGGCTTACAAAAGCAAATTTTTATAACTTTCTGTATTAAATATACTAGTTCAGAAGACATATACAATCCCCAAATTGCTTCATTGATATAATAGAAATAAATAACTTAACAAGAATAATTTACCAATAAGAGATAATCTTTTAAAGTAATCATTCAAACTCTTAAATCTTGACATTATTACTTTTGCCAGGTCCAGAGCTGACCTGCTGCTAATTTTATTATTAATCCTTGTTCTTAGCATTATGGCCAGAAGCTCTGAATTGGTAAGAGTCTGGCTGCCGTGTTTTATAAGCTTTTCTCTGGGTCTCTCTGCTTCGGGCCATCTATTGATCGGCAAATAATCCGTACTTATCCCGTAATGGTTATTCAAAAAATCTTCCACCATAAATTTTATGCTAAATATAAATAATTGTAAATTATCTGCACAATTATGTAAATAGACAAAATAAATAATGTGAATATTTTATATATAAAAAAGAATATCCAGCCAGAATAAAAAGTTACTTCTTCCAACGTCCTATAACAGGACCCCATTATTTATCTATTCTGGCTCTATTTCTGATTGAAATTACTGCAGGTCCGGTGAAATTAATAATTCTTCTCGAAAAACCAGTGGATTATCAGATATGGTAGTTTTTATTTCCTGAAAAGCGGTCTCAATTCTTTCATAAAGAATCTTCCAATTGAATAAAACCAATAATCCAGTTATCAGTATTCCTTAATAATCTCCTGGATCTCCTTTATAATTCTTTCAGGCTGTGGTATATAAAATTTCTCCATCGCCGGAGAAAAAGGAGCAGGAGTATTAGGTGCAGCAATACGGATTATAGGAGAGATTAAGTAATCCGGTATTCTTTCTACGACTTGAGCACTAATCTCTGCTCCTATTCCTCCCTGTTTGGATGATTCCTCAACTATAGCCAGTCTTCCTGTCTGGACTCTCTATTTTTACCTACGAAGTCTAAGGAGCAATTATAATTTAATATCTGCTGTTATTCTTTAAAATACCAATAAATTTTTTTACCAACTCAGGATCAAACTGAGTGCCGCTGTACCTCTCTAACTCTGCTATTGCTCTACCTTTGCTAACTGCCTTTTTATACGGCTTACCAGTTATCATAACCTCATATGCATCAACAATCGCTACTATTCGAGACAGAGCAGGTATATCCTTTCCCTTTAGTCCCTGTGGATAACCGTTACCGTTCCACCACTCGTGAACTGTTAAAATATATTCAGCAATACTTGAGAGCTGCTTGGATGAGACTGCAATACGATAACCTATCTCAGGATTCCGCTTTATAGTATCCCATTCCTTTTTACTCAAATTCTCCTTCTTATTCAATATAACATCAAGAATTGCCACTTTACCTATATCGTGGATTGTTGCCAGAAGAGATAACTCGTCAATATCATTTTGAGATAACTTTATACATTTTCCTAATTCTAAAGCCATTTCTTTTACTCTTTTAGTGTGCTTTTCAGTTATAATACTTTTCTCAAATAATGTTTTCTTAAGTGATGATATTATTGAACTGATAACACTTTTTGCTTCTATAAGCTTATGCCTGTACATATCATCTTCTGCTTTTTTTATTATTTTCTCAAAATCTTGATGACTTTTACTCTTTGTTGAAGCTCCAATGGATATACTTAAAGGTATTTTTCCACTGCTGGTTTCGCTGTTTCTCTTTCTTATTCTACTTACAATCTCTAATGCAGCTTCTTCATCAGTTCTGGGAAGCAACATAGCAAATTCATCCCCTCCCCATCTTGCAACTATGTCATCTGATCTGCAGCACTTTTTTAAAACACCCGCACATCCTTTAAGCAACTTGTCGCCTTCTTTATGCCCAAATGCATCATTTATAAGCTTCAACCCATTTATGTCACCCATAATAATACTTAGCGGAAGCTGCCTTTCTGTATTAAGCCTTTTTAGTTCTTCTTCAAAATATGCCCTGTTGTACAGATTAGTAAGACTATCATGAAAGGACATATAAGAAAGGCGCATCTCAATCTTTTTTCTTTCAGATATATTATGCAGGATTCCCTCTATAGCCTCAAGTTTTCCTTCCTTGCTAAAAAATGGCGTTATCGCTTCTTCAAACCAGATAGCCTTGCCATTTTTATGAATATACCGTATTTCTACAGATTTTGAAAAATCAAAATTTCCATCAAGTATATTTTTGAAGATTTCTCTGTCATGCGGATGAACAATCTTATAACTAAATTCGCGGTCAGCATAATATTGCTCAGGAGTGTAACCCAGATTTCTCTTTATCGAAGGACTGACATACTCATACCCTGGCCCAAGAATTAATCTACGTCTATATATGATATCTGAAGCATTTTCTATGAGTGATCTAAAATATTTTTCGTTTTCTTTAAGCTTCTCCAAAGCTTTCTTTCGCTTTAACCTTGATTTTACATTCCGAATCTCCTTTTCTATGACTGGTATCAATCTGGAAAGATTTTTTTTCATAACATAATTATCAACACCTGCAATAATTAAAGATGCTGCTTTCCCCTCATCAATTACATCCAAAACAACTACAGATGGGATGTCAAGACCACTTTCTTTAAGCATTTTTAATATACCCAGTAAATTAGATTCAGACGACAACTTATAATCAGCCAGCATCACATCCCACTTATCTTTACCTGCAGCATCAGATACGTCTTTACAAGTCTTTACAATTTTATATTTTGGATTATAACCCTTATGCTTTATTTCATTTAAAAATAACAGGGCGTCATTTTTAGAATCTACATTCAGCAATATTCTAATATCTTTATCTACTTTCATTATCTTATTTTTTAAGATTTTTATAATTAATCTTTTTATTAATTATATTAATTATATAACAAATATTTTAATATTTCATTAACAGGATTATTCGTTCTTGTTACCCATTTATTATATAAAATAGCTTCCCTTTTAAAAAATGTTGATATAATTGTCAACTTGTTATCAGCCAAAAAGCTTATAGAACTTACCTCAATATTATAGAATTAATTTATAGTGATAAATGACTTAAATTAATTTAGCTTTACACAATGTATTCCAATAAAAATTTTAATACAGCTTTAAAAGAAATAATAGATAAAAAGAAAATAAAGCTCAGAAGTCTGGCAAACAAAACAAACCTAAACTATAGTTATTTTAGTAAGCTAAAAAAAAGAGAGGGCTGTCCCCCAATCACAACTATAAAGTTAATTTCTGACGGATTGGATATACCTCCTGAATATTTCCTGGAATACAGAATCTATAAGATTAAAAAAATCCTAAAAAAAAATCCCCATATCATCGATAAAACTCTCAACTATATAGATAGTCTTGTAATTGAAAACAATTTAAAAGTAGCTGAAAGAAAAAAACCATTCACAAAGAAGTAAAATTATTATATTTTAACTTTATTACTTTAATCCAAATAGTATCATATTTAACATGAAAACTTTTGAATCTCTAAAATCACTGGATAGAACTTTAAATAAATGTGTAATATGTCCCCACAAATGCAAAGTTAATAGAAAATCAGAAGAGAAAGGTTTCTGCAATGCCGGCTGCGATCCTGTAATATCATCAGCTATACCACATCATGGAGAAGAGCCTCCAATTTCAGGAAACAGAGGCTCAGGAACTATATTCTTTACTTACTGTAATATGAAATGTGTCTACTGCCAGAACTACCAGATAAGCCAGGAATTTGAGGGAGCGAAATACAGTATATCGGAACTCGCAGATAGTATGATTAAATTACAGAATCTGGGTTGTCATAATATCAATTTTGTCTCTCCTACTATATGGATTCCACAAATAGTAAAAGCTCTCTCCATTGCCAGAAATAAAGGGCTTACAGTCCCCACGGTATTTAATACCGGTGGATACGATAACCCAAAGATCATAAAAATGCTCGAAGGAATTATTGATATCTATATGCCGGATATGAGGTACAGCAATGACTGCATGGCCAGAAAATATTCAATGGTTGAAGAATACGTCCGGTATAACCGTCAATCAGTTAAAGAAATGTACAGACAGGTAGGGGGACTTAAAGTTGACCAGGAAGGAGCAGCCTTAAGTGGGCTGATAATAAGACTGCTGGTTTTACCTGAAAATATCGGAGGAATTAAAAAGACTCTGGACTTTATTAAAAATGAACTATCCACCGATGTTTATTTGAGCATCATGTCTCAGTATCATCCAACTTATAAGGCATGCGGTTACCCTGAATTAAATAGAATGATTGCAGCAAAGGAATATCTGGAAGTAGTAAAATATGCCGAAAAGATAGGTTTTAGTTACGGCTGGACACAGGATTATGTATCGCTGAACAGTAAAAATGATTTATTTATACCTGATTTTAAAGATAAGAAGATATTTAAATATTATAAGAAATGAACAGCTAAATCCTTTGCTTCTTCCATGCCTTTAATTCCTTAAGCGTAAGCGTATTTAATACATCTTTTTTCTGGAGTCCTGCTCTTCTGGCAATATCTACTCCCAGTCTTATCATATCCATATTATTCGGACGGTGAGTATCCGTATTTATAACCACTTTTACCCCCATCTCTTTGGCTTTACGTACATTTTGTTCATTAAGATCCATTCTTAGAAAATATGAATTTATTTCCAGGGCTTTATTATTTTTAGCTGCTGCTGAAATCAACCTGTCGATATCAATAGAATAAGGCGCTCTGCTTGCAAAAAATACTCCTGTAGGATGCCCAATAAAGTCAATGTACTTATTTTCAATTGCGCTGACCGTTCTGGCTGTATTCTCAGCCCTGGTATTTAAAAAGGATGAATGCATCGAACCAATCGCAATATCCATTTTTTTGATTATATTTTCAGTATAGTCTAATTTACCAACTCCCCTGATCTCTATTTCTGAACCCATTAAAATACAAAAATCTTTAAATCTGGATTTTAATTTATTAATATAATTTATTTTTTCCTGCAATTTTTTAACATTCAGACCCCTGCCGTAATAATTATTTACCGAATGATCAGTAATCGCTATATATTCATAATTAAATTTTTTTATTCTTTCAATCATATCATCAAGACTTATAATTCCATCACTCCATCTGGAATGTATATGAAGATCACCCTTTATATCTTTCATGGTCAGAAGTGACGGCACCAGAAAATTCTCCGCCAGTTCTATTTCTCCCAGATCCTCCCTGAGTTCCGGAGGTATATATTGCAAATCCAACCTGCTGTAAATATTTTTCTCATAAAAGGCACCATCAGCTGGTAGATAATTTCCTGTTCCTTCCCTGCTGTTTTTAGGAAAACCAGTTATATCTATTCTTCCGTTCTTAAAATACCCTTTTTTCTGTGCTATTTTTTCTAATTTTTTTATATGCTTCATACTTCCGGTAGCATACAGCATATCCACATCCCAATTTTCAGCGCTGCTTATAATAAACTCAATTTTTATTCCAAAAACAGTTTCAAATTTTGCACTTATATTTTCTTTTCTTATGTCACTACTTAACAATCCATTTATAAAATTAAGTGATTGAATTCCTCCCAGCAGCTTCTTACTTCTTTCAAAATCATATGACGTATTGTTAAAATAAGGCTGTATAAGTATATCTATGTCTTTTACTACAGACTTCTTCCTCCTCAGGGAACCAACCAAAAGAAATCTTTTTATATCTTTAATTTTATAAAGACTATTTTTTATTTCATCTAAATAGATTTCAACTTTCCATCTGGGAAACATCCCCCTTATACTTTCCATATAATCAATAGATTGCTTAAGCCTTTCAGTACAAGATTCACCTGCATTATTTTCCCCCGAACTGCCTTCTGCAAGGACACCGGCAACTCTGTGATTATCTACCAGCTTATCTTTTAGATCTTCCAGACTCTTGATATTAAAAGTATCATAGATTTTAAACATTCTCTTTTTACCCAGCCCGCTTATTCTTATCAGTCTTATTAAATTTTCGGAATATTTCGATTTTAGCTCCTCATGCAACCCAATGCCTCCGGTATCCAGATATTCCTTTATAAGTTTATATGCCTGTTCATCAATACCGATGAGTTCCTTAAGTTTTCCGCTGCTGTAGATTTTCTCAATGCTTTCAGGATTATCTCTCAGCGTTCGCGCTGCTTTTGCGAGGCTCAGTAACATTTTTTTGTTACCAGGGCTGGATTTTTTAATTTCTACAATATCTATAAGTATATTTGCCAGTCTCAAATTAATCATTTTATAATATTTTCTATGTTATAATAATTATTACATTGACATTTAAAACAAGTTATTATATCACAGAACACCACAAGTTATGATAAGACCAAATAAGAATACCAAATCCTCAGATATACAGAAATATCAACTACTCCGGAACAATATGATCCAGAACCAGATTATTTCTAGGGGAATTAAAGATAAGAAGGTCCTGGATGCATTAAGAAAAGTACCACGCGATATTTTTGTAGATGAAGCATATAAAGACTCAGCTTATGAAGATGGACCGCTTCCCATCGGATTCGGACAGACAATATCACAACCGTATATTGTTGCTCTTATGACCGAAAGTCTGGAGCTAACCGGAAATGAAAAGGTTCTGGAAATTGGCACCGGTTCTGGTTATCAGGTGGCAGTACTTGCTGTAATAACAAAAGAAGTCTACACAGTGGAAATAATTACTTCACTGTATAAAAAAAATAGAGGATTCCTTAAAAAATATAAAAATGTAAAAATGAGTAACCACGATGGCTACCTCGGATGGGAAAAATACGCACCATACGACAGAATAATTGTTACCGCGTCACCTGGTTACATTCCACAATCACTCATCGAGCAAATAAGAGATGGTGGAATTATGGTGATTCCTGTCGGTTCTTCAAGCTGGGATCAGACACTTTATAAGGTAATTAAACACGGCACCAGGATTGAAAAAATAGGTTTATGTGGTGTAGCTTTTGTACCTTTAACCAGAAACAGTCAAAGATAGTAAAATTGATATAACAGAAAAAATAAAAGCAATCAGGAGACTTTCGTTTTTTTTATGGATAAGGAAGAAGCAATAAAAATTCTAAAAGAAATCAGCGTGCTCCTTGAACTAAAAGGTGAAAATCCTTTTAAGATAAGAGCGTACCAGAATTCCGCGCGTTCTCTTGAGGCATCGGATATTGATTTTAGCAAAGATTTAAAGATAGACAGTCTTACAAAAATAAATGGAATAGGCCAGCATATTGCCGAAAGGATAAAAAAACTTGTTGATACCGGCAGCTTAAAATTTTATGAAGACCTGAAAAAAACTGTTCCTCCCGGGCTTGTTGAGATGCTTGCAATTCCTACCATGGGGCCCAAAAAAATAAAGTACCTTTTCAACAACCTGGGGATAAGCAATATTGGCCAGCTGGAATACGCCTGTATAGAAAACAGGCTTGTAGATCTGCCTAATTTTGGCAGGAAAACTCAGGAAAATATCTTAAAAGGAATTGAGGTTTTAAAGAAATACAAAGGCAGGTATCTTTTTGCAAATATTATAGAAGAGGCCGAAGCTATTCACAACAAAATACAAAACTTCAAGTATATAAATAGATCAAGTCTTGCAGGAAGTGTACGCAGAAAGAAAGAGATAGTAAAGGATATAGATATAGTTGCAAGCACAGACAACCCGGATAAAGTAATGGATTTCTTCACCGGACTTAGCGAAGCTGAAGATATAATCGCCAGGGGGGACACAAAATCAAGCATCAGGTTAAAATCCGGAATTAATGTTGATATAAGGATTGTAGATGATTTTCAATATCCTTATGCGCTTCATCATTTTACTGGAAGCAAGGAACATAACACAGCTATGAGAACTGCAGCCAAAAAAGATAATATAAAAATGAATGAATACGGGCTTTTTAAAAATAGTAATTTGATTAAATGTTCCAACGAGGCTGATATTTTTAACTTTTTTTCAATGGACTGGATCCCCCCTGAACTAAGAGAAAATTATGGAGAGATTGAGGCTGCAAAAAATAAGACTTTACCCAAATTGATAGAGGAAAAAGACATAAAAGGGATATTTCACATTCACACTACACATAGTGATGGAAATATCAGTATTGAACAGGCCTGCAGTTATCTGCAGAAAATAGGTTTCCAGTATGCCGGAATAAGTGACCACAGCAGGACTGCATCATACGCCGGTGGATTAAAGGATGATGATGTTGAGCAGTACCTGGAAGAAATAGATAAATTAAATCAGAAAGACACCAGCTTTAAAATATTCAAAGGAATTGAATCAGATATTCTGCTTGACGGCAATCTTGATTACAGCGACCATATTTTATCAAAATTTGACTTTATAATTTCTGCAATCCACTCCAGTTTCAATCTGAGTGAAGAACAGATGACAAATAGAATCATAAAAGCTATTGAAAATAAGTTTACAACAATGATAGCTCATCCTACCGGGAGGCTGCTTCTGGCAAGGGACCCTTACAGGGTAGACATAATAAGGATAATAAATGCAGCAGCAGAAAATGATGTGGACATAGAACTAAATGCAAGTCCCTTCAGATTGGACCTGGACTGGAGAATGTGCAAGCATGCAAAAGAAAAAGGGATAAAAATCTTTATAAACCCTGATGCACACAGCTTAAAGAATTTAGACAACTACAAATTTGGGGTAAATATCGCCCGGAAAGGGTGGCTGGAAAAAGAAGATGTGCCAAATACTCTTTCTGTTGAAGAAATCAGCAGTTATTTAGAAGATAAAAAAAGAAAGAAAAAAACAAAGTAAATATAAGTAAATATGTAATTATTTTAACTAAAAGGTCATTTTATTTTTCTGATAAATAATTAAAAAGCAGATAATATTAATAAGAAGATACAAAACACATAATATGAGAAATAAAAAAAATAACAAAAAGCAGGATAGCATTTATAGAGATACATATGAACCTGCAGTGAAAAATATAGGCAAAATACTTGATATTTTAGACCAGGAATACCATGAAGCTGCCTTTACTTCACTCAAGCATAAAAATGCCTTCGAGCTTCTTATTGCTACCATTCTTTCAGCTCAGACCACTGACAGGCTTGTAAATAAAGTCGCACCATCCCTTTTTAAAAAATATAAGAACGCGGAAGATTTTGCCGGGGCTGACTTGATGGAGCTTCAGGAAGATATAAAATCAACAGGTTTTTATAGAAATAAAGCAAAAAGTATAATCAACTGCTCAAAAGATATAGCCGGTAAATTCGGAGGCATAACACCTGACAATATTGAAGATTTAACCACACTCCATGGAGTAGGAAGAAAAACTGCCAACGTAGTGCTGTCAAATATATTCGGCAAGCAGGCTATAATAGTAGATACCCATGTAAAGAGAATCTCAAATAGACTGGGGCTGACAACAAACTCGAATCCGGTAAAAATTGAGTTTGATCTCATGAAAATAGTTCCTGAAGACAGCTGGAGCAGCTATTCACATAGAATAATAGCGCTCGGCAGGACTATCTGCCTGGCTAAAAAACCGAAATGCCCCATCTGCAGGCTTCTTAAATACTGTAGATATGGACAGGAAAATGCGTAATTAATTTTCAATACCAGGTTGTTTTTTATCAGCATGCACAAAGATACGCTTAGCTTGGGTTAGATTTTTTCTTACTTTACTGAAAGCAATTCAACTAATGTAGTTCCACATTCTGATTCTGAAACCTTTTTTACCAATCCAATTCCTTCTACATACCATGAAGAAATATCTGCAGCTGCACTGAATGACATCGAAGAGCCTTCTATCTTAGTATCTTGATTTATTGTTTTTTTAGAATTTATTTTTACAGCATCTGTGTATGTCCCGAATGGTACTGCCACTGGTTCTATAGATACAATTTCGTTCGCTATAATTATGTCACCGTCAAAAGTCATTTCTTTAGATTCAGCAGTAAGAGCAGTTTTAACTTTATATTTAGTATCCCACTTATGGCCTACAGCCCATTGATCATAAGAAGGTAAAATAACTCCTTCGTAGCTCTCTGTTGTGATTTCAAAATCTTCAATTTCTCCCTCAAACGGAATTACTGAATAATCACTTTGAATTAGCCCATCATTGCTGCAAAGCCAATTTACATCAATTGAAAATTCAGAAGATATTAACTTCTCAACAAAAGATTTTTCAGTTATCCCGGAAAAGCTTGAAGTATATTCATAAACATCACCGTCAGGACAATGTACTTTATATGTCCAGATGGTATCTGGCCTAACAGGAAAATACGGGTTGTAACATAACCCGGCAGTTTCAGGTTCCTCTTTTTTTGAGGTTTGCTCCTCTAAATTACTGCTTTCAGTTTCTTCTAACTCTGCAGCTATTTCCTCTTTTGATTCTCCCGCCACACCACTTTCTTGTATTGCCTGATTTTGTTCAGAGGACTCTCCTGCCTTTTCTTTAGAAGTACTACAAGCAATTAAGAGAACAACCAAAAAAACAAGTAAAATTATAAATACCTTTTTCATAATAATCTCCTATTTATATTCAGCGAGACTTTTACCTGTATTTTCTAAATCCCGAGACTTTTGTGCTACTTTTAATAAATTCAAATTCTTCTCAAGTTTTGCTTGTAAATAAATCTAACCAATAATTCATAATTCAAAATTCAAAATAAGTTCAATTAGATATTAATAGCTTAAAATAAAATTTCTATCATTATATCACAAGTTATAACCCAACTTAACAAAACGTTTGATTTTCCTGCGCAGCACTATTGTTCTTGTCCTAGAAGTACTATAGAAAAAGTCAAGTAAATTACAGGTTATCATTAAAAAAATAAATTAATTAGCTTTTTTGGTTCCTAGTAGAAGAAAGGCAGCAAACATAACCACTGTAACAATAATAAATGTTAAATGATAACCCATATAAGTTATAAAATATCCTGCCACTATTGGTAATAAAATAATGAAAAAATTCATAGTACCCCTAATCCCCAGATAAATTATCCGATCATCAGAAGGTGCTATATCCAACAAGTAAGATTCAAATCCCACTGGCCTACCGCTGATTAAAAAACCAACAAGAAAAAATACTATTGCATAATAATCAGGACCAAATTTTGACAATATAAGGGCAAGAATAGGTACTAAACTCCCAATTAAAATACAAGTTCTAACTACCCATTTAGAGCCCCACTTGTTTGAAATCATCCCCCATAAAAGATTTGATATAATAGCCCCTATGGTCTGAAATATAAGATAACGCCCTACATAGGTTTCATCGATAGCAAAGGTGTCTTTTGCATATAACATATAAAAGGGTAAAATCATTAGGCTAAAACTGGACATGTTTTCAACTATAATAAAACGGGTAAAACTGGCATCCTTTTTTAAAATAGAAGGTACTTTTTTTATAAATAATCTAAAAGATTCTTTATTTTCATCTTTGATAATTGAAGGAGGCTCTTTAATGAACCAAAAGGCAATAGAGGCAACAAGCAGTCCTCCAGAACCAATAATTAAGGTTATTGAGTAATTATAAGGAAATGGTATTCTGTTAAAAGTAAAAATATTTAATACAACCATTCCACCAAGAAAGGAAAAAATACTCCTGGCAAATTGCCTTGAAGCAAAAAGCTTTCCTCTTTCCCCCTTTTTTACAAGTTTTCCTATAATATCGCTATAAGCCATACCAGCAAATCCACCACTAATGGAGAAAAGAAATATCCAGAAGAAAAAGCTCGCTATCACTAATAGAGGAAATTGTTTTCCAAAAAACCAAGTAAAAATGGCCATTCCCAGAAATGAAAAACTCCTTAAATAAATACCAAGTAGTAGAATCTTTTTTTTGTACCTATGCACATACATAAAACTACTTAGAATAATATTAAAGACTAAAGGGGTACCTAGCATAATTGAATACAATAAACCAAAGATAATTTTTGATTCTGTTAGATTAGAGATTAACGCCGGAAAGACTGTATTGAAATCAAGCATTGACATAGTCAGGGCCAGAAATGCTCCATGCCAGATAAATACTATATATGTTCTTTTTGTATTTCCCTCTTCTTCTGGTAATTGTGTTGTATTTTCAAAATTTTTTTTTATTCCCACTTTTTTAACTTTTCGGATTCTTGTTTTATAGTACCTTCTAAAAACTTAATGTATAATCCTTTTAAGACTGCCATCATGAATCGTTGTTTCAGAGAATTTTTATCTTTCTTCAAATACTGCTGAGTCAATCCTTACCATTATTAAAACCAATAATTAAAGTTATGACATAATTATAAGAGAATTGTATTATACCAATTCAGAAAAAGAAGCTTGCTATCATTAGTTGCCTACTTCTTCAATTTTTTAAGATAATCACTTTTTAGTTAACTATATTTATATATTGTCAATAACTGTGAGAAATACCCTTGATATGTAAAAAAAGATGTTCATAATCATTTATTTCTCCAATCCAACCATAATTAGCATCAGATTCCGAATCAAGATCCTTTACGTATGGTTTTATATCAAGCAGTGGCATCTTATTAAATATGTCCAGGCTTGATGTGAAGACCTTGTTATTTACAATGCTCCTTATGCGAACAATGCTAAGTCCAATGAAATTCAGGTATACTGGTGGCCTGCTTACAAATACTCCTATCTTCACACCTCCAGTCAGTTTAAATAATAATCCAAATTTACCAGTGCACCAAAGGGTTTCTTAAGTTCAAATTCAAGATTTTTACCTCTTAATTTTAAGTTCGAAAGTAAAAATTAATAAGTTATCTTTTCTACTTACTGCTCCAATTGTTGCGCTCTATTTAAGGTCTTTCCAACTCTCCTGCTCCATGGCCAAGAAAGCCTGGCGCTCTTCCTGGTTCATCTCCATTATCCTGACCTCGGCTTCTGCGCCTAAGCTTGCCACTGCTTTGTACAGACTGCTCACAAGTTGATCCTTGATAGAGGCAGGGATATCTAGAATAGGAAGTGCCAGGGTAATTATAACCTTGTCGTTCTCTAGAGTTATATGTTTCACCATTCCCAGCTCTATCAGAGTACGACTGATTGCTGGATGCATCACCTGCTCCACTGTCTTATATACCTTTTTTTCTGAAATTTTCTTGGTCACTTAAATCACTCTCCTCGTAATTCCATCAATGCTTCGGATAACCTCTAATTAGCTCTTTCCAGCTCTTTTGCTGTCTATATAGTACTCTATGTTAAATCAGTTAGCTCTTAGCGCTTTCTGCCTTTTCATCTACTTCTTGAGTCTCTCGCTATACTGCTTGCTATACTCAGCCAAGAAATCTAAAATTACCTTAAGTTTCCCTTTTCATCTGCAGTAAAATTTTGGAGAATACCGCTCACTTTTGCTCTAATTATATACTCAGGAACTGCGCCAAGGATTTCATTAACCTTCTGGTCGCCAATGAAGAACATCTGCATCGGTATGCTCATAATCTGGTATTTAATTGCCGTCTGCCGGTTTTTATCCACATCAATTTTGCAGAACTTAAACTTACCATCATATTCCTCTGAGAGCTCGTCATATATCGGAGAAACCATCCTGCATGGACCGCACCAAGGCGCCCAAAAATCAACCTCTGTGGGTAAATCTGACCCAAGAACCTCTTCCTCAAAATTCTGATCCGTAACTTCTATCACTTTGCTCATAATACCTCCTATACATCGTGATAACGTAGTAAACTACTATGCAATAAATTATCAATAATTTCTTTTAATAAAAGATAGCCATGACTTTTATGATTCAAAACTAAGTGGAGATACCCACCCTGGTTCAAAGATACTATCTGACCTATCATTCCTGTCAGGGTATTTATATATAAATCCCTTATAATACCTCATTAGACATATAATATTGAGGTGGCATAGTTTTATTTCTTTAATAATCTCAGGTTTAATAGAATGAGCTGAGAGAATTGATTCTTTTCCCTTCATTCTGCCTTATAATTTCCTTATTTCAGCTTCTAATTTCCCAATCTTTTTAAAAGAATCCATTATCTTACTTCACTTCTTACATCCTTATTCTATCCTCCTAAATCAATTATCATGAAAAAGTGCATTCTATTTACAAATTATCTAAATAGAATCTACTTCTACATATTTAGCAAAAATATCTGCAGCAGGTACTAAAAGATATTTCCCTACTTCATGCTTTATCTCAGTACCAGAATATTCTTTATAAATTACACGATCACCAATAGTTATTTCTTCCGAAGCTCCTGTGGCTATGCCAACAACTTCTCCTTCTTTGGGTTTTTCTTTAGCAGTATCAGGTATAACTATCCCCCCTGCTGTTTTTACTTCTACATCTGCATCCAATTTTATTAAAACATAGTTGTTTATTGGCTGAATCCTTTTCATAAAATAATCCTTTCTTTTTTGATTTACATATTTTTCTTATCTTATCTGCTTTTTGTCCCTAAAATAGCATCTAATTTTGGTTTATCAAATCCAACTACAATCCTACCATCTATTTCTGTTTGAGGAATACCCATTTGCCCGCTTCTCCTTACTAAATTCTGTCCAGCTTTTATATCACGAGAGATGTCTACCTCTCTAAAAAAGATATGATTCTTTTTAAAATATGATTTTACTGCTCCGCACCAGGAACAAGTAGGTGAGGTATAAACAACAATTCTATGCTGCTTTTCTCCCTCTTTTCTTGTTGATGTAGATATAGGTGTATTATATAATAACATTTCATAATACCGTTTATCTTGAACTCCATAAATAATATTAGAAATTTTTCCTTTTTTTAGAACTAAAACCGCAGGTACTGTATTTATTCCATAAATAGGATGTATATCTTTTACCTTTGAAGCGTTTACTCCGAATATGGGAGCTTTTGGATTCTCCTCTTTAACCATTTTTAATATATCAAATGCTTTTTTACTTTTTTCAGAAGAATCAGCATAAAAAATAATAATTATAAAATCATTATTTTCTTTTTTTAACTTATCTAAATGAATTTTATTTTGTATTTCCTCTATCATAATATCTCCACTATTTTTTCTGTAAACTCACTTTCAAGCAGTTTATTTCTTATATCTTCCATTTTAAGATACCTTTATCAAATCAGTTAAGAGTCTCCATTCCCTCTAATGTTTTTTCAGCAATTATCTTCTCACTTTTAAAGTGTTTTATCATTCTATTAAGACATTTTTGTCTCTCATTTTCATCCTTAAGATATTTTTCACAAGCATCCATAGATTTCTTTGTTTCCATTACATTTGCTTTTATTTTATCTGGTATTTTTTCGCTGTCGTGTCTTACTGCATCTTCGGGACAAACATTATGGCATATCCCACAACGAATACAGCCAGACATATCTATCTCAGCCTTTTCATCTTTTATAAATATTGTACCTACCGGACATTCTTCCACGCAAATTTCACAACCCACACATTTGTCCTTATCTACCCACGGCACTTTTATTTTCTCCTTCCATAATAGAAACTTACGTCACTTTAAAATATAAATCCAAGTATCATCTACAAATTTTTTAAAATTTTTTACAAATTCAAAGCAAACTTCTACCAGATCTTTCATCATCTAATAAATTTTAACTCTGTTCAACTTGTTGTACATCTAATTAATATAAAGCTCTCTACTTCTTTTCACTCTTCTCCAACTTGCTTATTCTTTCTTCTATATCATTGAGCTGCTTTCTAATAGAATCTGCATGTCGCTTGAGCATAATTCTTTCCTGTTTAGCATTCATCCTTTGATTGTGGTATATAGCACTATAACAGTTATATCCAGCTTCCGTTCCTGGCCGGGCAGATATATCACGCTATTATACTACTTCCCCTGGGGAAATCTATAGCATAATACCGATTTCTATATCCTCTACCTCTGTCAGTAAAGTCTATTGCTTTTTCCAGACCGTAACAAGTTTTGTGAGAAATTTAGCTGAATTTTTATAGTATCTGAGCTAATTTTTTCATATTTTAAAAATATCCTTTCTATAATAATAAATTTTGGATGATCAGAGCTGCCGCTATTCCAAGAAGAACAGTTCCAAAAATAATTTTTATATATTTTGATTTAAGCTTCGTAGCCATCAGCCTTGAACCAAGTTGACTTCCACCAATAACTGCCAATACACAGAGAACCCATATGATCCACTGTGGTCGTGCTGCAGTAAAAATATGTGAAATAAAACTTGAAGTACTTGAACATGTTACAACAAATGCTGATGTTGCAGCTGCAGTTTTTGCTTCAAGTCCAGCAATATATAACAGGGGTACAACAAAACTACCCCCGCCTCTTCCAATTAAACCGGCAAAAAAACCAAGGACCGAACCACTGGAAACACTGAGTGCCGTCTTTCCCCTTGATGTAAATTCACCTCTTTTTGGTTTCCAGCTGCTAAGCATCAGTATTGCTGCCGCAGCAGTAAATAATGCAAATATAATTATAACTAGTTTTGTTGGTAAACTTATATTGAGCCATGCTCCAAGAGGAGCGAATAGTATCATAGCAAGCCCAAACGGAATCGCTATCTTCCAGTCTATTATTTTTTTTCTTCCGTAAGTAATGGCAGCAGATAGGCTGCTGACAACACTTAACAGCATTCCAAGCGGAATAGCCTGGGTTTTAAAATCCATACCAAGCCAGAATAAAATTGGTATATAAAGCTGGGAGCCACCTATGCCAAGCATTGAAAAAACAAATGCAACAATAAAAAATAAAACTGGCGTAATAAAAATTAAATCCATTTTAGACTGTCTCGATCTCTATTTTACAATTTTCCCATTTTTACAGGGCGGTCTCGCAATCCCAATCGCTTTTTCATTTTAATGCTTTCTTAAAATTCCAGATATATCCTTTTTTAAAATTATTATCATGGATTACAATACCGGAAAGTTCCTTTTCTAATCTAAAATTAGCATTTGTTATTATTTGTTTAAGTTTGTCTGCATCCACATGTTCCGGGTAAACTGAAATTAGTCCGTTATCTTTTAGAATCCTATAAACTTCACCAAGCAGCATTGATAATCTTGTATCTTCAATAGAGAAATACCAGAATATATCATAAAGAAGCACTACATCTATGAATTTATCTGCAAGTGGTATAACTTTTTTAAATTCTGTTTCTATTATCTTAATATTTATGAGGTTTTCTAAATTAAATTTTCCTTTCAATGCACCAAGTTTATCTTTATTCATATCCATGACATATACTTTACCGTTTTTACCAGCTATCCTGGCTGCTGGTATAGTATAGTTTCCTTCACCGCAACAGCAATCAAAGATTATATCTCCTTTTTTAATTCCTACTTCTTTTAGAAATTTTACTCCATGTTCCTTTATCCATTTATCTGCTTTAATCATTTTTTATGTAGTATTACTTCGTTAATTTTATGGCATGTTAATTCTTAAAGTATCCGGGTAATGATCCGGGCAATCATTAATTATTCTCGTTAGTAAGATTTTTAATTTTTAAAACAAGTGTCCATATTTTAGGCTTACCTAAATATCTTAAATACGCCTAATTTTAATTGTTTATATTTTCCATGTCAAGTTTTGGGTATAGACCCGAAATAATATTTTAGTTAAAATAATAATTTGTGTTAGAATTATCCAGTGTAAAGAGATTTTATGGTAATTATAGGAATATAAAATTGGCTAAGTTCATTTTGAGGAAAGATTTTATTTTAAAAATTCAGAAATTGATCAGATTAATTGAACTTGAAGCCATTAAATTTTAATTAAGGTGTAGAGTTAATAACGAGTATATTTATAAAATGTATAAGAATGGTACGGAGCAATGAAAAAGTTAATAAATTTTAAAGATATAGACAGAGCAAGAAAGATATTGGATTTGGGAGTAACCACAAGTATAAAGGAGATAAAAGATAAACATAGAAAGCTATCATTAAAGTATCATCCGGATAGACATAATAATAGTTCAAAGAAAAAAGAATATGAAGAAAAAATAAAAGAGATAAATAATTCATATGAAATTCTTATAAACTACTGTATGAAATACCCTATTTCTTTTGATACTAAAAAAGTCATAGAAATTGAAGAAGGAGAATATGTAAAGCAGCATTTTAGAAGATTTTATGATGGCTGGTGGTAATGCCGAAAATAAAACCTTTTGAAAAATATACAGATTGATATGAGGCTCATTACCTTGCTTTGGCTTATATGTAAGTTTGCATTTATAAAATATTAAAATAATTATTGTATTAATATAATAATGAATTTAATATAATAATGAATTTAATGATTATAAAAATAATATATTATTATAAACAGATTTTTAATAAATGCTGTTAGGAAAAATTTAAAAGTGCACACTTTAAGTTTTAAAAGTGCACACCCTAAAACATAATTATTATTCTTATTAAAATTATGAATCCATATTGAAT
>Ga0307928_10000172_pt1 | contig 43297 bp, 65 predicted proteins | sample AceLakmetagen232_FD_201815 | JGI IMG/M metagenome (GOLD analysis project Ga0307928, IMG submission 201815) | Saline water microbial communities from Ace Lake, Antarctica - #232 | ecosystem: Environmental > Aquatic > Non-marine Saline and Alkaline > Saline | place: Antarctica: Ace Lake...
AAGCAAGACAAGTAAAAATTAAAGATGTAACAAAAAGAATTCCATCAGATGAAATTATAAAATTAAATTAAAATATTGAATGGGAAGGGAGGATAAAATATAAATGGGAAGAGAAGGAAAAGCTAAAGAATATGTTGGAGATAGTTATTTAAAACCAAAAATTTTTAGAAGATATTTACCTATTTACAAAAAAGCTATATCTTATTTACCTCCAGTAGAAGAATGTAGTACTGTTGTAGATTTGGGGTGTGGTGTAGGTTATTTTGCAAAAGTTTTTTTTGAAATGGGGTATTTAAAATATATAGGTATTGATTTTTCTCAAAATATGATAGAAAAATCTAAAAAACAAGTTCCTTCTGCTACTTTTATTTTAGGTGATTTAAAAAATGAAGAAATATATAAAATTATTCAAAAACATAAAATATTTGTAATATTAGAAACTCTTGAACATATTGAAAAAGATTTAGATGTAATTAAAAACATACCAAAAGAAAGTTTAGTAATTTTTTCAGTTCCAAATTTTGATGGTAAATTTCATGTACGTTATTTTAAAAATGCGGATGAAGTTATTAAAAGATTTGAAAACTTTTTAGAATTTAAAGATATTTATATAAATAAGATGAAACATCTTGAATTTTTTCTTTTCAAAAGTATAAGAAAATAAGAAGTTATAAACGGAGAATAAATGGCAGATTCAGATAAAATTGATACCAGATATAACTACTTTTGGATACATAATGTCTTTGCGCATTTTTGTAAAGACACTCTTGAATATTTTGGTGATTATCTTTATCCGAGATTTGAGTGGCAAGTTATTGGCACGTATGATAAGGCAGTCGAATATCTGAATAAGGAAAAACAATACGGGAGAGAAACAGATCAACCAATGAGACCTGGTCTTCTTTTAGACCCATCTGGTGATTTTTCATTTGATGAAACTTATGGAAAAATGCTTTATAGATTTCCAAATTTAGCTCCAGGTTTAGCCAAGTATATGTATTATCCTATATATCAAGATTCAAATGTTTTAATAACTGTTGCTTTTAGTAGAGTTAAAGGAGAATTTAATTTTACCGGATTGATGTCTTCTTTCTATGAATATACAGATATGAGAATATTCTTAAATTTAATTTTTGGTGGTTTAGATAGATTTATATACCCTAGATGGTTTAATTCTTTTATAATTTTACCATCTGAGATTTATGATTATACTTATGAAAACGATGTAACTGGTGAAACATATAAAATTAATATTGATGATTCTTATTCTAAATTAGTTAAAACTACAAATACAAATGAGATTGTTTATCCTTGTAGAATCAAACCAATATATAAACTAACAAGTATATCAGATCAATCTTCAAAATTTGGTGGTATTGATGGACTACCTGATTGGAAGTTAGGATTTACTATTTCGTATGAGATAGAAATGCCCACTTTTATTGTATTAGAAAGTGATTACCTTGCAGAAAAAATGAAAGTAAATATAAAATATGGTTCATGTTATACTGCAAATAAAGTATATTCCACATCAGAAAATATTCCAGTTAATATTGAATCATTTATTTCAACCGTGGATCGAGGAATAGATGAAACTTCAAATTCAACGATAACATATCCAGATGAAGCAACAATTAGCGATAAAACAAGCAGAGTATTTAAAACTCGTTATTATCATATTGTTACAAAAGAGGAAGCTGCTTCAACCACTTATGTTGATATTGGTATTTCAGAAACAGTAACTGATAAAGATTTGTTAAAGCTAGTTGGTAAAGCTGGAATTCTTGATTATTATGATCATTATACTATAATAGATGATGGAACTACGATTCAAATAAATAAAACATATGTTACTTTAGAAGAAGATGATATTTTAGAAATTTATATTTATATATATGTTTAAGGAGAATTGAATATGAAATTATATCAAGAATTTTTAATGGGTCAGGAAGATAAAGTTGAGAAAGAAATTAATGTAGCTGGTGCAGTTATATTAAAAGTTAATGAAGAAGAAGGTAATTCAGTACTTTTAATTCAAAGAGCTAAAGAAGATTTTTGGCCAAACGTATGGGAGTATCCAAGAGGTCGTTGTGATAAAGGAGATGAAAATAATTTAAATTCTTGTTTAAAAAGAGAGGTTAAAGAAGAAACAGGTTTGGATGTAGATATTATTAAATACATAGACAAATATGAATATATAGCAGATCATGGAAAGAGAAAGTCTACACAATATAATTATTTATGTAGAATGACAAATCCAAATCAAAAAATTAAACTTTCAAAAGAACATAGAAATTATAAATGGGTATATTCAGTTGGAGAGGTTGAGTTATTAATTCCATCTGAAATGAAAAAAATAGTAACGAGGGTTTTAAATAAAGATGAGCAAATTGTGGTTTATCCAAAGTCTGATGAGGTTATTGAAGAAACTCAAAAAAGTTGGGTTAGAAAATAAAATGATAAAATTAATCATAAAAAATGTTGGAATGTTTTTGAATATTCCAGGTATTACGCCATTTAGAACACCAGCTGAAATAGATATTACAAAGGTTGATGTTAATATGGTATTAGCTGAATTAAAAAAACACGGTATCTCAAAATACAAAATAGTTTCGTCTGATCCAAATCAATTAAAAAGTATAATTAATAAAATTAGTATTGATAAAAAGAAAGTAAAAGAAAGTATGATATTAAAAGGTGAAGGTGAAAGTGAAATTTTAATTAGTATTAAAGAACAACAAAAATCAATAGACAAAATTACAAAAATACTTGAAGGTTTTTTAAAGTCAGAACCAACAAATGACAACCATGAACCTTTAATAAAAGAAAAGAGAAAAAGAAAGAAATTTGATGAAAAGGTTGAAGAATTTATACCATCAATAGATATAGACAGTTATAAGTTAAAAGGTTCAATCACAAATGATATTATAAAAGTAGATAAAAAAGATTATAAAACAGAAGCAAAAAAGCTTCAAAAATATAACAAGTAGTGTTTGAAAAAAGATAAAGGAGCGACCAAAATGTCAGATAGTTTAGATATTAAATTTGAAGAAAAAGAAAAACCAAAAATAACATCAATTGGATTTGATTTTGGCACAATGAATATTTGTTGTGCAAGAAGTGATTCAGATGAAATTAAAATAATGAGAAATGTATTTCTTGAATTAAATAAAGATGATGTATCCATATCAGATCTTTCAGATATTAAATATGTAGAAAATGATGATAACCTTTATATTATTGGGAATGATGCATTTAGACTAGCAAATATATTTGGAAAAGAAGTATCAAGACCAATGGAAAAAGGTTTGATTTCAAGTAAAGAAATTAATGCAATTGATATATTAACAATAATGATTAAAGATTTAATTGGAGATGTAAAAAATAAAGATATTTATGTTTCATATAGTATTCCATCAGAATCAATTGATGAAGGAAGATCAGTTACTTATCATGAGAAAGTATTTGGTAGAATATTATCATCATTAGGTGTAAATTATAAATCTATAAATGAAGCAATGGCAATTATTTATTCAGAGTGTGCAGAAGAAAAATATTCAGGTGTAGCATTATCATTTGGTGCTGGAATGTGTAATGTATGTTGTTCTTATAAATCTATAGAAACCTTTAAATTTTCAACATCTAGAAGTGGAGATTGGATAGATTTAAATGTAGCAGAGTCATTGAATATGATTAAAAATAGAGTAACTTCCATGAAGGAAAAACATTTAGATTTACAACTAGGTTTTGAAAAAGAAGAGAACAAAAAAATAAAGAGAGTTTTAGAATCTTTAACCTATTATTATGAGAATTTAGTAGATTATACCATAAAAAGAATAATACATGAATTTAATGAAAATGTAGATACTGAACTAGAAGTTCCTATACCAATGATTATATCTGGCGGTAGCTCATTACCTAATGGGTTTTTAGAACTATTTAAAAATACAATTAATAAATATCAGTTACCTTTTGAAATTTCTGAAATAAGAAGAGCTAAAAATCCACTTACGTCAGTAGCTCAAGGTCTTTTAATTAAAACAATTTCAGATGTTTCTAATTCAAAAAATAAATAGGAGGAAATAAAAAATGAAATTATCAAAGAAACAATTAAATCTTCTTTTTGAAGCTATAGATAAGGCTATAGATTTAGTTATACTTGAAACATCAGAATATCAGGCATATTTTAAATCAATGCTTCAAAAATTTGGTGTTAAAAGTCCAATGGAATTAGAAGGAGAAAAGAGAAAAGAATTTTTTGCTGCAGTTAAAGCTGGTTGGAATAAATCTAAATAACTATATTAATTCTTTAAAAGAAAGGAAATGTGAATTGTGAATATGAATAATCCAAATGAATCTGAGTTTTATCCGAAAAAATTAACACCAATAGAACTGTATAAGTTAGGAATTGATGCAAATAATTTTAATATTGTGGATACATTAGAAGAATTAAAAACAAATCCACCTAATATTATAATATCAAAATGTATTAGGTCAGTTAGATTTATACAAAATAATTTTAAAGAACAAGAATTAATTAAAAAGAATAAGTATGTAATGAGTGTTGGTGTTTACATTCAATTACATTATGATACAAGATCTAATATTGAAATTTTAAAACCTACAAATATTAAGTTTAAAAAATTGTATAGACAATATGAAGGACAAAATTTAGATGGAAAAACACTTTTAGTTTTTCGTCAAGGTGGTATTGGTGACTTATTGTTTATTCAACCAAATTTAATTTATCTAAAAGAAAAATATCCCACATGTATAATTAAATTTGCATGTGGTCCGCAATATCAAGATATGGTTAAAGAATGGGATTGTATAGATGATGTTATAGATTTACCTTTTAATGTTACTGAAATGTTTAGATCAGATTATCAATGTTTTTTTGAAGGTGTAATTGAAAGATGTAAAGAGGCTGAAAAGATTTGTTCCTATAATTTATTTACAAAGTGGATGGGACTAAATCTAGAAGATAATTTGTTAATACCAAAACAAAAAGCTAATGAAGAATCAACATTAAAGAATAAAGAGATTTTAAAAGAATTTGGAATTGAAGAAAAAGATTTTATTATTGTTCAAATGAGAGCTTCTTCACCAATTAGAACTCCAAGACCAGAAGTTTGGATAAAATTAATTAATATGTTAACCGAAAAAGGTCATAATATTTTAATAACTGATTCTCCGCATAATGCTTCAACTATTGATGATTTTATTTTAAAATTAAAAGATAAAGAAAAAGTTAAGAATTTTTGTCAATATTCTAAGACTATTGCAGATACTATTTCTATGGTTTCATTATCAAAATTGAGTATTGCAACTGATTCTGCTTTGAGTCATATATCAGAATCATTAGGTATTAAAAATTTTGCAATTATGGGTCCATTTCCTGGAAGAGTTAGGTTTTCCACTTATAAATGTAATGATTGGATTGATTGTATAAAAGAAGAATGTTCTCCTTGTTTTACTCATGGAATGCAACCATGCAAAAATTCAATCAAAGGTTACCCTATATGTTATGATAATTTAGATTATGATTTATGTATAGAAAAAATTGAAAGGTTATTAAATGATTAAGATTTTTATTAGCTGTCGAAACAGAATTGCGATCTCTACTAAATGTATAACAGCTCTTAGAAAACACTCTACAATTCCACATCAACTTTATATTTTTGATAATTTGTCAAATTATAAAGTTCAAGAGCACTTCATGTATTTTTGTTTATTATATGAAAAAGGTATTATATCTCAATATACAATGAATACTGAACAATCTACATTTTCAGCTTTTTCTAAAGCTGTATCTTTCAATCAATTTGGATATAATCATGAGATGGATCCAAATAAAGATAAATATGATTTTTTAGTTTGTTTGGATAATGATATTATAGTAACTCCAGGTTGGGATAATATAATTAAAAAAGCATGGGATGATGTTAAGAAATATAAGATGGATAATATTAAAGTTATTGGTCAACTTCCGGGTGGTATTAAATCTAAAAAAGAATTACATGATAAATTTGGAGGATTTAAAGCTAAAACAGGAGTATATGGAGGTAGTGGATTTTGGACAATTAGACCTAATTTTTTTCGAGAAATTGGTTATTTAGATGTTAAAGAGTTAGTTGGACTTAATAAAAAACATGATCAAAACTATTGGAAAAAACTAGGAAAATCAACAAACGGAAAAGATTATATATTAGGTTTAGATGTTAAACTAGCAATTCATACTGGAAAAATAAGCGGTAGTATTTGCAATACTCTTACAAGAAATAAAAAAATAAAACAAAGAAAACCAAAAGAATTAATTAAGTTTGAAGAAGCAGAAAAAAGAATTGACAGTATGAATTTTGATCAATTTTTTGAATTAATAAAAAAAGATAAATCTTTGATGAATGATTGGTAGGTATTTAATTTATGAAAAAAGAAGATGTTTATGAGATATTAATAAAAAGAAATGCTATAAATAAAAGAGTCAAACAAATTGCAAAAGAAATAGATAAATATTTTTATTCACAATCTTTAACTATATTATGTGTTCTAAAAGGTTCATTTATCTTTGCTGCAGATTTAGTAAGACTTTTAGATCATGTTAAATGTAATATAGAATTTATAGAATTATCAAGTTATGGTTCTGAAAGATTTAGTTCTGGAGAAATAGAAATAACTAAAAGTTTTGGATTTAATAATTTGACAGATGAAAATGTATTAATAGTTGAAGATATTATAGATTCAGGATTAACTTTAGATTTTTTAGTTTATAAAATTAAACATTATGATCCAAAGGAATTAAAAACTTGTGTTTTATTAGATAAAAAATGTAAAAGAAAAATAGACTTTATTCCTGATTATTCTTGTTTTGAAATTGATGATAAGTTTGTAATAGGATATGGTTTAGATGATAATGAATCTTTTCGAGAACTTCCAGATATTTATTGGGTTAAAAACTAAATGAAAAAAGCGATATTATTTTTTTGTCTTGGAGAAATGTATTGGGAGTTTGCAAGATTTGTTCCATATTTTATTTGGAAAAGAAGAAAAGAATTTAAAAAGAGAAAAGATATAGATTTTATTGTATTGACACAACCAGAAAATTTTGATATGTATGGACGTTATGCAGATATATTGGTTCCATTTAGATTAAAAGATAATTTAAAATATAAACCTAATTGCTTTAGATTAGATAATTTAGAACTTGATAAATATAATTCAATGATTAAACTTTTTAAAAATCAATTTAAAGATCGTTATGATATTTTAGAAACAGTTTATCCAAATATTACTAAAAGACAATATTTAAATAAAAATCAATATCCTCAAAATAAGATGATTTTTGATTATAAACCAAGGTTAGCAAATTTAGAAGTAGTTCAAAAATATTTAAATGAAAAACCAGTTGTTATTTTAGGTCCAAGATATAGAAAAGGATTAAGAAGAAATTGGCCATATTGGAATGAATTATATGAATTAATTTCTAGTAATCAAAAATTAATGGATAAATATAATTTTGTAATTTGTGGTAAATCACCTGATTATATTCCAGATGAAAAAAATAAATTTATAGATATTAATTTTATGGAACAGAACATAAATACGAGCCTTATAGGTTTAACAATTGAATGTATGAAGAAATCTGTTTTGACTATAGGATCTCAATCAGCTATTCCAAATATTTCTTTATTATTTAAAGTTCCTGTATTAGAATGGGGACATCAAAAACAATTACATACTGTTAATTATAATATAAAAAGAACAAAAGTTACATTCTTAGAAGATATGAAATATAAAATTTCACCAAATATTGTGTATAAAGAAATGTTAAAATTATTAAAGTGAGGTAGGTATAAAAATGATTGTTGAAGATTTAGTAAAATATCTAAATGGTTTAGATCAAAAAATGAAGGTTATAGGATATGATTCCAAATATGATACATATTTTAAAATTAATAAAATTGGAGAAAAAATTCGTGTAGGGTTAGTAGATCAATATTATCAATTAGAAGATATAGATATTGTAAATGATGTTAGTTTGATTATTTATTAAGAAAGTGGTGTATTAATGAAAAAATTATTATTATGGTCTGGGGGATTTGATTCTACTGCAATTTTATTAGATTGGTTGGAAAATAAAATTGAATTTGATACTGTTTACATAAATTTAGAAAATAATTATTATAAATCATTAGCAGAAAAAGATGCTAGATTAAGAATATTAAAAAAATTAGAAACTAAATATTCAAAAGAATCTTTTGGGAAAGATTATGAAATAAAAATTAATCCTGTATATAGCGAAAACAAAGGTGGTTTTTGGCAACCATATTTATGGATTAATTCATTGGTTACACATATAAAAGAAGATAAATATTCTGAAATAGCTTTTGGTTATATAAAAAAAGATTGTTTTTGGCATATTAAAAGTGAAGCACTAAAAATGTTTAAATATTCATGGATTGTTTTTCATTGTAATTATAAAAATATTCCTGAATTAATTTATCCTTATGAATGGTATTATAAAGAGGATATTTTTTTAAATTCAAAAGAATTTAATAAAGAAATTTTAAAAATGACTATTACATGTGAAAATCCAATAATTTTTGATCAACTTAGTTTTGATTTGGAGTTGAATGACATTAAACATAATGATAAAATTATGTTTAAGGAATGTGGTGAATGTGATACATGTAAAAGAAAAATAGAATTATTTAAAAATCTAAATAATTTTAAAGATGTTGTTTGTAAAAAGGAGATAGAATAATGGACGCAGTTTTAAAAGGAATGGTTTTAGACGCACCAGGTCAAGAAGCACAATTAGAAAATAGTATGGATAGTTTAGATGAGCAAATTTCTACATTTCAAGATAAACAAGATTCGCTTCAAAATAGTGTTTGTACTAAAGTTGCAACAGATTTGGAGTCATATTTAATAGGTGTAAAATTTGAACCATTTTCTAAATATGATATGTATAAAGGAGGAAATTATAATCAAGCTTTATCATCTGATGGAAGCATTGTTGATTGGAAAGTTTATTTATTGATTCCTACTGTAAATCTTATATATGTAAATGCAAATCAATTTAAATGTGATGGTGATTTAACAGGAAGTTTTCCTGATGGTTCAGACTTGCAAATTATTTTAGGAGGCTCAACAAAAGTTCATTCTACTGTTGGTGGTACAATTTTTGATGGAGGTATAACAACAGTTACATTAGATGATGAAGTTTGTGATAATACAATATCATCTGTTTATATTTTTCAATATCAATATTTAGCTGGAGATGATTCCACGATAGATGATTTTAAAACAAATTGGGATTTTGGTCATGATTATATAGTGTTGCCATTAGGTCAAACTGGAACATATGGAACACAAGATAATATTGCGAAATTGAATATGGCAAAAAATATGCTACAATTTAATTTAACTAAAATGAGTGATTCGGTAACTATTTTAGAACAATTTATATAAAGGAGATAATATGAAATATACAGATGCTTTTTTTATGAAACTAAAAAAAGAAACAGATAGTTTATTACATTTTCTACAAGAGTGTAAATTTTCAGGTTCATGGGATACAAAAATAGATTTAAATGTAATAATCAAACTTATTGTAAATTATAGTTTTATTACAAATCAATTAAAAAAAGAAATAGAAAATTTAGAAAAAGAATTGAAGAATTTTGAAAAAGAGGATATAAAAGATGCCTAGTGCAGCAACAATTACATCTATTGGAGTAGGGACATGTACTTCTCATGAGAATCCAATTTCAATGACTGGTTTTATTATAACTGGTTCTTCAAATACTATAATTGGTAATTCAGGAAGCGCTTATACAACCAGTATTGTTTTGGGATATTGTGGACATATTGGAATTATTGTATCTGGATCATCATCTATAAGGGTAAATTCTTCTAATAAAGCAAGGATTGGTAGTATTTTTGTTGGAGCTTTTACTGGAATTATTGTAACTGGTTTTCCAGGTGTTGAGGTTGGTGGATAATGAAAATAGTATTTAATCTTATAAATGTAGGTCTTGGAAATAATGGCGGAAGTTCTACGCTTGTACAATCTGCAAACACATTACAAGATTTGGGAGCAGATGTAATAATTATTGATTCTTCTAAATCAAATTATACATGGAATAAAATAAAAGTTCCATTTAGAAGAGTTTCAGATGTTAATGATATTGATGGTGATGTAATTATTGCAACTGGAATTAATAGTGTTTCTAGTACAAATAAATCAAAAATTAAAAACAAGTTTAATTTTTTAAGGGGATGGGAAATTTGGAATCATCCAGAAGATAAATTTGTTAAAATATTAAAAGAATCACCTACAAAAAAAATTGTAAATAGTATTGGTCTTCAAAGTAAACTAAAAAAATTTGGAATAGATTCAAAAATTATTATGCCGGGTTATAACTTTGATGAAATATATCCTATTAATATTAGAAAGAAAAATGAAAAAATTGTATTAGGTGGATTATATAATCAAGGTGTAAAAAGATCTAAAAAGAGAACATCATGGATTTTTGAATCATATAAAATTTTAAAACAAACATATAAAATTGAATTATATATGTTTGGGTCTGATGGAGTACCTTCTAATCATCTTGATAAATATTTAAAAAATCCAAATATGAAAGATAAAAATGAATTATATAATAAAGTTAATATTTGGTTATCTACTAGTGAATTAGAAGGTTTGCATATTACACCTGCAGAAGCAATGTTAACAGGTTGTTGTGTTGTTGGAAATAATTCAGAATTATGTGGAACAAAAGATTATTTAATAGATGGTGAAACTGGTTTAGTTTCATTAAATAATTTTGATTCCTTTGTAGAGAAAATCAAAACATTAATTGAAGATAAAAACTTAAGAAAAAAATTAGGAAAACAAGGAAGGAAAAAAATATTATCTCTTGGAAATAGAAAAGATAATATGTTAAGAATGATAGATTTATTAAAAGAATGGAGATAAATAGTGATTGATATAAATGGTGTTAAGGTAACCAAAGTATCTGAAATTTTATATAGATTAAATTATGCTATTAAACAAAAACAACCTTTTGGTTTGTTAAGATTTGGAGATGGTGGAATTAAATTAATTAGTGCTTTTTTTGATAAGGATTATGATCAAATTCTTGACATTTCTAAACAAGAAGGTATACCAATTGATTTTTTCAAAAATATAGTTGAATTTTGGAAAACATTTGCAAACCATTGTGATTATATTGATACACTTGAAGTTTATTTTTCTGATAAATTTTGGAATAGAACTAAAAGTTTAAAAAAGAAAAAAATGAGCGAAAAAACAATAAAAAAATTAAAGAAGTGGAAAGAGTTATATGAAAAAGTTGGAATAATAAATACAAATTATTGTAATCCAGAATTTAATTTTTTATCATGTATTGTTGGAAGAAAATCACTTCCAGATTTGTTAGTAAATAAAAAGATTTGTTGTATAACATCAAGATCTGATTTAAAAGAAAAACTATCAAAATATGATATAGATATAATAAAAGTAAATGGAAAAAATCATAATCAATATCATTTTTCATTTGTAAATGTAATAGAAAAGATAAATAAAAATTCAGAAAAATATGATTTGTGGCTAATAGCTGCAGGTGAGCTGGGAAGGATATATACAGGTTTAATTAAATTTAAAGGAGGAAGAGCTATTGATATTGGTTCAGTAGTAGATTTTTGGTGTACTGGATATGTACCTTCAAGATTACAACCATATTTGAAAAAGACTATTCATCATCCATTAAAATTGATTCTAACAAAAGAAGGAAAGGAATATTCTAGGTTTATATGATAACTACTAAAAAAATAGATATTTGTATGACAGCTACAATTCGACCTCTAATCTTGAATGAAACTTTAAGATCTTTTACACAGAATATGTTAACTGATACTACTAATTGTAGATTGATTATAAATATTGATCCAATTGGAGAAAATGTTAAAAGAAAAGTTATCATAAAAACAGCTAAAAAATATTTTAAGAATATAGTATTTAATTGTCCACCAACTCCTGGATTTACAAAAGCTGTAATATGGTGCTTTAGTCAAGTAACTGGAGATTGGGTTTTACATTTGGAAGATGATTGGAAATTATTAAAACCAATGAATATAGATACAATGATTGGAATGTTAGATAAGTATCCACAATTAGTATCTCTAAGATTAGATAAAGAAAATCATAGAAGAAATAAACATGGTATTAGATATGGATTTGTTTATCATCCGAAGATTTCATTAAATCCTACTTTATTCAAAGGTGACTTTATAAAAAATGTTTGGAAATTAATGTATGAAAATAAAAATCCAGAAAAACAATTAAGAAAGAATAAATCTCCATTGGGAAAATATATAGCTAAATATACACATGGTATTTATGTAAAAGATGGTTTTGGAAAAATTGTTGATGATATTGGAAGAACTTGGATGAGTAAAAGTAAATATACAAAAAGAACAGGTTTTATGCATTGGGAGAATAAATAATGATAAGTGTAGTTATACCTGTATTAAATAATGGTTTTCTTGTAAAAAATTTATTAACAGATATTAAAAATAACATAGAAAAACCAAAAGAGATTTTTGTAATAGATGACGGAAGTACAGAAGATATAAAAAGTATTTTAATTGAGTTTAAAAATTTAAAAATAAAATATATACGACATAACAAAACTATGGGATTTAATTATGTTTGTAATGAAGGAAAAAAACTATCAACTGGAGATTTTATTAGTTTTTTGAATGATGATATTATTATAAATAAATATTTTTTTAAGAAGATTAAGGAATCGTTTTTAGTTGATTGGAGAATTGGAATTGTTTGTCCATCTACAGTTAAAAATAAAAAAATAGTTTTAGCAACAAAAGATATACCGGTTGTTTTAAGTGATATGAAAAAAAGAGAAGGATGGGCATACACTGCTAGAAGATCATTTTTAAAAAGGATACAACCAATACCTTCTATTTTAAGAACATATTGTGGAGATGATTATATTTTTTATTGTGCAAAACGTTTAACATATTATTGTAAAAAAATGACAAATAATTATATTTTTCATTATGGAGGACTTACTGTAGGTAAAACCAAAGAATGTTCTGGAGAAAGAAAAAAAGAGAAAATTAAATGGAATGAATATAAATCAAAAATGCATAAATAAAGGAGTTTATTTTGAGTAAAATTATTAAATCACATCAAGGAACTATAATTTTATATGATAAATATGTAGAAAAGAAATTCAATGATGGTAATAAAAATGAATATTCTTCTATAGAACATGAGGTTGAATGTATAAATATATTTTCTTGTAAATATTCACCTGAAATTATATCAACTAATTTTAAAGATAAATTATATACTATGGTTAGGTATGATATACCTTTTGGAACAACAAAAAAATTAATAGAAGATAACATTAAAAGAATATTATTTAGTATTTCAAAAGATGAGTTGTTTAAACAATTAGATGAGATTGTATTTTCTTTGAAAAAATTTGGTTTGCATCATAAAGATATTAATCCTGGTAATTTAATTTTTTCAGAAAAAGAATTACTTGTTAAGATAATAGATTTTTATTGGGCTGACTCCAATTTAAAAAAGATAACAAATCCTCCTGGAGGAATAAATGGAATATATAAAACTAATGATCTTCAAGCAATTAATAAAATAAAAACAGAAATAAATTTAGTAGAAAAGAAAATTGCTAAACCAATTAAGAATATAAAAAAGTTAATAAATAAATTTGGAAGTAAATATTATGTAGGTTCTTCCAAACATAGAGGAAAATCATATACAAAAATAAATATTCCATATTTTAAGAATATTCCTTTTCACAGAAATAATTCAATAGAATACAATTTTATAAAAAATAATATAACTACTGATCCAAAAATAATATTAGATGTTGGATGTAGTACAAGTTATACAATTTTTAATTTAATACGAGATTTTTCTCCTAAATCTGTTATTGGATATGAAGCGGATCCATTAGTTTTACAATTTTTGTTAAATATAAAAAGAGTGTTTTGTTTAAACAATATTAACTTTATGGATGGGGTAAATTTAAAAACTAATTTTCCAAAATCAGATTTAGTTATTTGTATGAATATTCATATGTGGTTATATAAAATATTTGAACAAAAATCTGATATCATAATTAAAAAATTAATAGCATCAACAAAAGAGTTATTTTTCCAAACAGCTGGAGCTGAAAGCTCTGGAATGTTTACAGTTAAAAATTTAAAATCAAAACAAGATATTGAAAAATATTTAGTAAGAATGGGTGGAAAAAAAGTAACCTTTTTACATACCACTAAAAATCATGGTGGATTACGACATATGTTTAAAGTAAGGGGTGGTTTATGAAAATACTATTACTGAGTTGTAACCAAATTTCTCGAAAAAATTGGACACATCAACTTTTTCGTAATGAAATTGGAAGGCATCATGATGTTACATATTATGGAGATCTTTATCCTGGTTACATTCCTGGAAAACCAATTCCAGAAGTTATTAAAGGTAAAAATTTTGATTTAATCTTTACTTACGGACTTCGATATACTGAACCATTTTTAGGTTTGGGTGAAATTAAAAACATTCCTAAAGTTCATTACGCAGTTGATTATTTTAAGAAATTGGGAGGTGGAACATATGCTAGAAATCATAAATTATTTACCAGAGATAAATATGATTTATATTTTTGTGTTGTTGGAGATATACTCAAAAATATAAAAAAGAATGGATATTCTAATTCATATTTACTTCCATTTTCTATAGACACAAATATTTATAAAAGAAATAAAGAATTCAAATCAAAAAATATTGATGTATCTGCTATTTTTACTACAAGAGATGATGTTTATCCAAATAGAAATAGAATACAAAAAATGATTAAAAAATTTAAAGATATTAAAACTTATATTAAACAAGTACAACATCAACAATATATTGATAAAATTAATAGTTCTAAAATTTGTATTACAAGTAATAATAAATCTAAATCTCTTAGTATTAAATATTATGAGATTTTAGCATGTGGTTCTATGTTATTAGCAGATGAACCTGAAGACCTTCAAGAGTTAGGATTTATTCCTGGAAAACACTTAGTTATATATGATGGTTTAGATGATTTAAAAAATAAAATTTATTGGTATTTATCTCATGGTAAAAAATTGAGAACGATATCAAACCAAGGAATGGAATTTGTTAGACAAAATCATAATAACACTATTAGAGTTAAACAATTTACAAAAATAATTAGAAAACAATTAGGGATTAAATAAAATGAAATTAGCAGTTCTTGTTACTTTTAAAAATGAAGCTGATGTTCTACCATTCTGGCTAAAGTATATGGAAAGTCAAGTAGACTATTTTCTTTTTAGAGATAATCAAAGCACTGATAATGGTGCAGAGATTGTAAAAAAACATCCAAAAACAGTTTTTTATGAAAAAGTTTCTGGATCTTATGAATGCAGAATGTATGATAAATTAATAGTTGAAGCAAGAAAATTATTAAATAGTAATGATTGGTTTATGATATGGGCTCCAGATTTATTTCCATTTTTTAAAATAAAAGAAAATATTGGGAAAGCCAATTTAAATGGGTGTAATTGTATAAAAACATTTTTTCCAAATTTCTTTTTTACTCTTGAAATGTATAAAAGGTATTCTTCAGACCAAGAATATAAAAAACGAATTGATAATTTTAATATCTCTAATTATTCATATTTTTTAAATACTGGAAAAAACCCTTCTATGATTATAAGAAATGTTACTGATCATAATAACAATAGAGTTAGATATTTAACGCCAAAACAAGAACCACCAGAAATACCAAATAAAAAAATGTATGGTAATTCTTTATGTGTAGGTCATTATAGATTTAGAAGTCCAAAACAAATAATGGATAGGTTTGAAATAAGAAAAAAAATAAATCCAAATAGAAATAGTAATTTAAGTTTTTATCATTATCCAACATGGAATTGGGAAGATTATTTAGTTCCAGAAAAGAAGCTAAAAAAATTAGAAGGTTCTATTAAACCAAAACAATTGTCAAGAGTTAAATTAGAAAATATAATTAGGAGTATTAAATGAAAATAGGTATTCACATAACAACTTATAATAGAAAGTTATTTACAGAACAATGTTTAAAATCAATAGTTTGGAGTAAACCTAAAAATTCAGAAATTATTATAGTAGATAATAATAGTGAAGATGGAACAAAAGAACTTTTAAAAGAATATGAAAAAAATAATATAGCAAAAGTAATTTATAATACAAAAAATGAAGGTCTTGGTTATGCAGTAAATCAAGGATGGACTGAATTATCCAAAACATGTGATATATTAGCATGGATAAATAATGACTTTTTAGCAGAGCCAGGATGGGAGGATAATGTTTTATCTTGTTTTGGAGAATTAAAATTAGATTATATTGTTGGAACTGTAAGACCTGATAGGGAAAATATTAGACAAATAACAGCTAGTAAAAATGGAAAATATAATACAATAAATGATGTTGGTGCTGCATATTTTTTACTAACAAAACATTTTAAGAATGGTATCTCTCCATCTAAAAGACCATTTAGTAAAGGATATACCGGACCTGGACCAGAATTTCATTATTCATTAATTAACAAAAAATTCAAAGGAGTAAGAATAGCTCATCCTGGATTTTTAGTAAGAGATTCTGAATATTCCAAAGAATATTCTAAATATTATGATGAAACATTTGGTGCAAGAAATTTAAATAAAAAGCTTATAAAATTTAGAAATATAGAAAGTAAAGGACAAAGAAGAGGATTGATTAATTGGGATGAATTTATAAATAAATATTATCCAGGAGAAAAATAAATATGAAAGTTGTTTTTTTGAGCAGATCAGATTGGGCTAATATGGGTTATACTTATGCAAAAAGCTTAAATAAAGTTGGTGTTAATGCAATTTCATTTTCCAAAACAAAACATAGATTTAATTATCCTGGAAATTCAACAATTTATACAAAAAATACAAAAAAACATGTTGCAGAGGCAGATGTTGTTGTATTTGTTCATAGTCGCTATATAGAAACAGGTGTAAATTTATCTAAAAAAATTGTTGGTGTTATTCATTCTGGTTCTAGTTATAGACAAAAACATGCAAGAATAAATAAAATTTTTAATCCTATTGTTGATGTAAGTTTTTGCGGAAGTGATGTTTTAGGTTTTGGAGCAAAAAATGAAGTTTGCATACAAGCTGCTATAGATACGACTATGTTACAGCCTGTTTATAGCAAGTTCTCAGGAAAGAGAGAGATTATCATAGGTCATTTTCCAACATCAAATAAAGGATATCAAATAATTCAAAAAGCTATAAAAAATGTAAAAAAAATTAGAAAAAATATTGATTTTAGATATGATCCAAAACCTGTTTCATTTAAAAATCATATAAGAAGAGTTTCTCAATGTGATATTTATATTGAAGCGATGCATATGCATCAAAATAAAATTCCTTTAACAACGTTTGGGACTACTTCTTTAGAATGTGGATGTTTGGGAAAAGTTGTATGTGTAAGATTTTTGGATTTAAAATTATATGAAAAATTATTTGGAAAATGTGCTTTACAAGTTACTAACAATCAAAAAGAATTAGAAGAGAAATTAAGATGGATATTATCAATGTCAACCAAAGAGTTTTTAAACTTACAAAAAGCAACTAGAGCATGGGTTGAAGATATACATTCATTAACAGCAATGGGAAATTGGTTAAAGAATCAATTTGAAAAAATAAAGAAATAGAGGTAGTAATAATGAGTTGTGATTTTACATTTGGACATTATAAAGAAATTTTTGAAAAAGCATTAGATAGAGATTATAAAATTGTTACTTGTTTAGATTATTTTTTAAATCATAAAAGATATAAAGAAAACAATCAAAAAGTTCTTATAAATAGAATTGATGTAGATTTATCTTGTAAGAAACTTGAAAAAGTTATTGAAATTTTTAAAGAGTTAGATATTAAAGCTTCTTTTTTTATAAGATTACATGCATCAGAATATAATCCTTTTTCTTTTGAAAATTATAGAATTATAACAGAGTTAATTAAAAATAATCATGAAATAGGATTACATTCTGAGGTTATAGATTGTGAAAAAATTTTTGAGGATAATGCTGAATTTTGTTTAAGAAAAGATCTTAAAATCTTAACAACAATGTTTGAGATATTAATAGAAGGTGTTGCTTCTCATAGAGGTGCTACTCCTTTTAATAATTTAGATTTTTGGAAAACACATTCAACAAAAGAATTTGGTATTAGATACGAAGCTTATGATTCAATATTGTTTAATAATTTTTATGTTTCTGATTCTTTATTTACATGGAATTGTTATAATAATGGGATTAAAATAGTTGATGATAAAAGATGTATGTGTCAACATTTAAAAGATAATCATAGAGTAATTTATTTTTTAACACATCCAATACATCATTATGAAAGGTATCCATATGAAAGCTAGAAATATTATTCAACATATACCTAAAGTTGCTGATTATATTAGAAAAGATTTTGAAATATTAAATGTTGCTCCAATAAGTGATTTAAAAACAAATTGTTTAAGTTTTTATAATGGAGATAATATAAAAGATTATGAAAAAAATATTTCTAATGAAAATTTAATAGTAGTTAATGAAAAAATAACAGAACAAGTTTTAAAGTTAGAAAAAGGTAATTTTATTTTTTCAAAAGATCCAAGAATATTTTTTGCAAAATTAGTTAATTTTTTAATATATAATAATCATATTAAAATTGAAGAAGTTTTTAAAGTTGGTGATAATTTTTTTAGTGATAATACGTGTGATTTAAAAAATTGCATTATTGGTGATAATGTAATAATTCATTCTGGAACATCTATAGGAAAAGATGGTTTTGGTTATGTAAAAATTGAAGATAAATTTATAAAATTTCCACATATTGGAAAAGTTATAATTGAGGATGATGTTGAAATACATTCAAATGTTGTTATTGATAGAGGTTCATTATCTGATACTATTATTAGAAAAGGAACAAAAATTAATAGTGGTGTTTGTATAGGTCATAATGTTGAAATTGGAAAAAATAATCTTATTGGACTTCAATCTACTATTAGTGGAGGTAGTAAAATTGGAAATGATTGTTGGTTATCACCAGGTAGTAGAATAACAAATGGGATAACTATTGTTAATAATACTATGATTGGAATTGGATCAGTTGTAATAAGAAGTATTTTAAATGAAGGTGAAACTTGGGTTGGAAATCCTGCTAGAAAATTAAGATAAAACTTAGAACAAAAAGTAAAGAAAGGATTTTAATATGATTTATGTTACTGGATATACAGGGTTTATTGGTTCATCTGTGAAAGAATTATTAAGATATTTAGATTTTAATGTTTATGGTATAGGAAGAACTAATTGGGATGATTTATTTTTTAAAAAAACAAAAAATGATATTATTATACATTGCGCTGCTTCATTAGAAAGTGGTAAATTAAATAGAGAAATGGATGATGATTTAATAGATTTTGTTAAAGAAAGCGGAGATAAATTAATTTATCTATCGACTATAAATGATTCTGGTACATCTTATGCAAAAGAAAAGAGAAATTCAGAAAAAAGAATAGAATCAGAAATTGAGAAATATGTTATTTTTAAAATAAGTTCTCCTTATGGTGTTGGTCAAAAAAGAAAAACTGTAATATCAAAATCTGTAGAAAGAGCATTTAATGGAAAAGATATTTATTACTATGGAGATGGTTCAAGGGAACAAGATTTTATTTATGTAGATGATTTGGCAAGACTTATAGTAATAGCTTGTCAAAATGATGTAGTTGGTATGTATCATGCTACATATGGACATAACATCAATATGATTAACTTAACTAGGACGATTGCAAACATATTTAGTGTAAGATATTTTCGAGGTATAATTCATGACAACAAAGAGAAATTAGAATATACAATTTTTGATAATTCACAAACATGTATTGATTTTAATTGGTTTACACCAATAGGTATAGAAGAAGGAATAACAAAAATGAAAAAAGATTTAATTCATAAACAAAATAGTAGGTGAATTAATATATGAAAATAGCAATTCTATCTGATGCTCATGGAAATGACATTGGAACAAATTTATGTTTTGAATATTTAAAAGATAAAAATATAGATAGATATATTTTTCTTGGAGATATTGGAGATTATATACCATACGCAAAAAATGTATTTAATATACTACAAAAAAATTCATGTTTTTTTGTATTAGGTAATCATGATGAAATATTATCTGACCAACATTCAACTTATTATTTTAATGAGGTATTTAAAACTGCAAATACAGTTTTTGATTTAGGAAAAGATAATATTAACATTATTAAAAACTTTCCAAAAGAAATGGAACTTATAACTGAGAATGGGAAAAAAATTTTATTTATTCATATTGGAATTGATTCTTATTATTCGGAAAAGTATTTAATTTTAAATAAAACTATTCTTCCTTACGATTATATATTTTGTGGTCATACACATAGACCAAAGTTATATACTTTAAAAGATAATAAGAAAATTGTAAATGTTGGTTCATGCGGACTACCAAGAGATTATGGTAATTTATTATCGTTTGTAACTTTTGATACAATTACAGAAGATATTGAATTCCATAAAGTTAATTTTGATAGTGATTCTTTTATAAAAGAAAATGTTGAAAAATTACATCCATATGTAATAGAATGTTTTAATAGGAGAGGTGAATAGTGAATATTAGTATATTAGTAACTGGTTGTGGCGGTGGAGGTGTAGGAGAACAGATATTAAAAGCAGTATCTATGGCAAATGGTAAACGATACTATAATATAATTTCAACTGATACAACTAATTTTTGTAAAGCAAAATTTTTTGGTTCAGATAGATTTGTAAAATTACCATTAGCAAATGATATAAGTTATATAGATAGATTACTTAAAATTTGTGCAATATTTAAAATTAATGCTATTTTTCCAGGATCAGAACCAGAGATAAAAGTATTAAGTAAAAACAGAGATCTTTTTAAAAATATTTTTTTAGGAATAAATTCTGATAATGTTTTGAATATATGCTTTGATAAATTTAAAACAAATAGTTTTTTAAGAGATAATAATTTTTCATATCCAAAAACAGAATTATTTAAAGCAATAGAAGATTATGAAAACATTCAAACGTCAATAGACTTTCCAGTAATTATAAAACCTTATATTGGTGGGAGAGGTTCACAAAATGTTTTTATAGCTCAAAACCAAAAAGAGCTAAATTTAATGGTAGATTATATAAAGCTTTATGAAAATAATGTAATAGTTCAAGAATATATTGGAACTCCAGATAATGAATATACTGTTGGAGTTTTAACATCAAAAACTGGAGATATTATTAATTCAATTGCAGTTAAAAGAAAAATTATTGGAATGAGTGGAAAAATTAAAGTAAAAAATATTACTGGTAGAAAAGATTTAGGAGAATATTTGGTTATTAGTAGTGGAATAAGTCAGGGTGAAATTGGAAGATTTCAAGAAGTTACAAGACAATGTGAAGAAATTACAGAAGCATTAGGAAGTATAGGACCATTAAATATTCAATGTAGATTAGTAGATAACAAAGTTTATCCTTTTGAAATTAATCCAAGACTTTCTGGAACAACATCATTAAGAGCTATGGTAAGTTATAATGAACCTGATATATTATTACAAGAATATTTTTATGGAAAATTACCTAAAAATCATTTTGAATATATTTCTGGTAATATTCTAAGAGGTTTAAATGAAATTTTTGCTATAAAAGAGGACTGTTTAGATGAGTAATTTTTATTGGAATGTTGGAAAAATTCCATTTGTGTATGAGATATTAGACACACCAGATAACAGATTTAACATACCAAATTTTGTTCCATTTGAAGTTTTTTTAAATGATTTTGGTATATTGACACAACCTAATAATGATATAATAAAAAATTATTTAAAAATAGCATATGAGAATTCCATAAAAATTGGTGGTAATATGGATGATAAACTTTTTGGAAAAATCCACACAGATAAGTTTATTGAATTTATTAATAAAAAAAATTTTTCTGACAAAAAAATTTTAGAAATTGGATGTGGTTCTTGTTATTTATTACATAGGTTAAAAGAATTGGGTGCCAAAGTAATTGGAATAGATCTATCAGAGGAGTCGCAAAGATGTTCTAAAAAACTTCAAATTGAAGTTATCAAAGATTCTTTCCCGTCTGATCTAATCAAAGATAAATTTGATATTATTATTTTATCTAGTGTTATTGAACATTTTTTTGATCCAATTTCTATTTTAAAAGATATAAAGAAATATTTAAAAAATGATGGACAATTAATTATAGGAGTAGTTGATTCAGAACCATATTTTGATATAGGTGATATATCTATATTTTTTCATGAACACATTAGTTATTATACAAAAGATTCTTTAAAACAATCTTTAAATATAAGTGGTTATAAAGATATTAAAGTAGAAAATTCTACTTTTAATAAGTTAATATATTGTTCAGCAACTCCAGGAAATAGTTTTAATTTAGAAGATGATTGTTATGAAAAGTCATTAATACAAGTTAGAAACTTTTATAAAAAACATATTTCTTGTAAAGAAAAATTATTTCATTTTATTGAATCATGTTTTTTAAGCGGTACAACACTTGGTTTTTACATTCCAGGTAGAGTTATTAATTTATTAACTTTAATATCATGTAATTATTTTGGTTTCTTAAGATTTTTTACTGATGATAAAGAGAATAAAAATAAATATTTTCCTGGTTTTTCAATTCCAATTGAATTAAGATCTAATTTATTATTTAAACCAACAGATTATGTTTTAATAATGTCGCTATCATTTGGAGAAAGAATAAAGAATCAGTTATTAGAATCATTACCAAAAACTACAAAAATTTATACAATGGAAGAATTTTTTAATAGTGAAATGGAGAATATTTTATGAGATTTAACCACCCCACAGCTGAGATACATAAAAATTGCAAAATTGGTAAAGAAACTAAAATTTGGAACGAAGCTCAGATACGAGAAGATGTTGAAATTGGTTTTAATTGTATTATTGGTAAAGGTGTTTATATTGATAAAGGAGTAAAGATAGGAAACAATGTAAAAATTCAAAATTATGTTTCAGTTTATTCAGGTGTTGAAATAGAGGACAATGTTTTTATTGGACCTAATGCTACATTTGTAAATGATTTATACCCAAGATCTATTTCACCAGATTGGAAAATAACACCAACAAAATTAAAGTATGGATGTTCAATAGGAGCTAATGCTACAATTATTTGTGGTGTAACAATTGGGATTTTTTCTATGGTTGGAGCTGGAGCAGTTGCAACAAAAGATGTTTCACCATATTCATTGGTTGTTGGAAATCCCGCGAGATTTTTAAAGTTTATAAATATAAATTGATATTTTTAGGAGTTTCTTAATTATGATTAAAATAGCAATTATTGGTTTGGGACACATGGGTCAAAACCATCTTAGAGTTTTAATGAATATGTCAAATGTTGATATTGTTGGTTTGTCTGATATTGATGTTAACATACTAAAAGAAACATCAGACAAATATAACTTGCCTATTTATTATGATTATAAGCAACTTTTAAAAGAAAAGAAACCGGATGTAGTTATAATAGTTGTTCCTACTATTTTTCATTATGAAATTTCATTATATTGTATTAATCTTGGAATTCATATTTTAATTGAGAAACCCATAGCTGAGTCATCAGAAAAAGCTTTAGAGATGATTGATACAGCTAAAAAAATGAAAGTAATATTGGGTGTTGGTTATATTGAAAGGTTTAATCCAGCAATTATAGAATTAAAAAAGAAAATAGATAATGGAATGATTGGTAAGATATTTATGCTTCATTCTCAAAGGAAACAACCATACCCTCAAAGAATTTTTGATGTTGGTGTTGCTAGTGATTTAGCAACACATGAATTAGATATGATGAGATATATAACAGAGTCAGAAGTTGAAAATTTATATGCTGAAACTTTGTATGTAATGGGAAAAAATAATGAAGATATTATTTTCGGATTAATTAGATTTCAAAATAACATTTTGGGTATATTAGATGTAAATTGGGTAACACCAACTAGAGTTAGAGAAATAAGTATAACTGGTGAAAAAGGAATGTTTGTTGTTGACTATTTAAATCAAGAATTAATTTTTTATGAAAATCCAGCTGTAAAAAGTTTTGAAACAACAAATTGGAAAACAGAAAAAACATTTAATATAGAAGCTGGTAATATGATAAAATATCAAATCAATAAAAAAGAACCACTAAGATGTGAATTAGAATCTTTTATAAACTCAGTAGAAAGAAATGTAAGACATTTAGTAGATGGATTTGATGGGTATCAAGCTATTCTTTTAGCTGAAAAAATAATAGAAAGCGGAAAAAGAGGTGTTTAGAATGATAAAACTTTTAGGAAAAAATGTAATGATTACTGGAGGTGCTGGTTTTATAGGTAGTCATCTAGTAGAAAGAATAATACAAGAATCACCAAATAAAATAGTTGTTGTAGATAATTTATTTCTTGGTTTAGAAAAAAATCTTGAAGATGCAAAAAAACATTTTCCTTCATTAAAATTTAAACACCAAGATACATCAATGTATGAACCAATGTTAAATATTATTGAAGGAGAACAAATAGAAGTTATTTTTAATTTAGCAGTTCTTCCTTTACCATTGTCTTTAAAAGATCCTAGATTTGTAGTTGATATAAATGTTAAAATGGTAAATGTTTTATGTGATTTATTAAGGAAAGATTATTATAGAACATTAATTCATTTTTCTTCTTCAGAGGCTTATGGAAGCGCTAAAATAACTCCAATGAATGAAAACCATCCAATTTGTCCAGAAACTCCCTATGCTGCAAGTAAAGTAGCTGGAGATTATGTAATAACTTCTTATATAAATACTTTTAATATTGATGCATCTATTATTAGACCTTTTAATAATTATGGTCCAAGACAAAATAAAGGAAGTTATGCTGGTATAATTCCAATTGTTATAAATAATGCTATGAAAGAAGAAGATATTATAATTTTTGGAGATGGAAATCAAACTAGAGATTTTGTATATGTTAAAGATACGGTAGATGCAGCAGTAAAGATATATGAAAACACTAAAACAAGAAGAAAAATTATTAATATTGCTTCTGGTTTTGAAACAAATATAAATAAATTAGTTAGAAAAATTTTATCTTTAATGAATTGTAATACTAAAATAATTTATGATAGAGTTAGACCAGGTGATGTTAGAAAACATTGTGGTGATATATCATTAGCTAAAGAACTAATTGATTTTAACCCAAGTATTATATCTGATGATCATCTTTTAGAAACTATTAATTGGTATAAAATAAAACAATAAAGGAGTATTTTTAATGAAAACAGTTCCGTTAAATAGATTATGGATTGATAGAGATGAACTAAAAGAAGTAAAGAAGGTTTTAGATTCAGGTTGGTTAACAAAAGGATCAATGAATACAAAATTAGAAAATATGGTTTCTAAGCATCTTGGAGTTAAACATGTAATTTGTACATCTTCTTGCACAACTGCTTTACATTTAGCAATTTTAAGTTTAGGAATAGTTACAAAGGTTGGTGAAGAAGGCGAGGTTTTAGTTGCAGATTATACATATCCAGCAACTGGTCATGCAGTTTTATACTCTGGTTTAAAACCTGTTTTTGTAGACATAGATATAAAGTCATATAATATAGATATGAAAGATTTAAAAAGGAAATTTAATAAAAAGAAAACAAAAGCAATTATAGTTGTTCATACATTTGGTCAGTCAGCAGATATGGATAGAATTATGAAATTTGCAAACAAAAAAGAAATCCATGTTATTGAAGATGCTGCATGTGCACTAGGTTCAAAATACAAGGGACAATTCTGTGGAACAATCGGATCAGTTGGTTGTTTTTCGATGCATGCAACTAAAGGTATTGGTGTTGGAGAAGGTGGACTTTTAGTAACTAATGATGATCGAATTGCAGGAATATCTAGAAATTTAAGTACTTTTGGAATATCATCAAGCTGGGAAAGAGAAAATACAACTGGTTTTAAAGTTCCTGTTTTTGAGAATATAGGATATAATTATAAGATGAGTGATTTAAGCGCAGCGGTTGGGATTGCTCAATTTAAAAAATTAGAGAAAGTTATTAAAAGAAAAAATGCGTTAGCAAGATATTGGAATAAAAGATTAAAAGAAATTGATTATATTATAAAACCATATATTAGAAAAGGAAAGGGAAATAGACATAATTTTCAAAGTTATTCTTGTTTAGTTTCACCATCTGTTAATAGAAATAAATTAATTGAATTATTATTAGAAAATGGAATACAATGTCAAATTGGAACTTATTCATCTTTCATTCAACCATGTTATAATAATCTAGAAGATAATTGTTCAACATCATTAGATGTTTATAATAGATCTATTAGATTTCCAATGTTTTATAAATTGAAACGAAATGATATTGATTATTGTATAGACGTTTTAAAAGAAATTAGAAATAATATTTTTATTTAAAATGGAGATGATATGGAAAATACAAAGGATAAAATATTAAAATTAGGTAAATGGTATCAACGAATTAATATAGATGGTATTTTAACAACTAAATCTAAAGAGAGTAGACCCGCATTATGGAAAAAAATAGTTTCTTTAACTGGATCTGTAGATAAAAAAAGAATTTTAGATTTAGGTTGTAATGCTGGTATGTTCTCTATAAGAGCAGCTATTGATGGAGCCAAAGAAGTAATTAGCGTAGAATCAAATCAAACTTTTTTTAACCAAGCATTATTTGTTAAAGAATATTTTGATAAAGTATCTAATAGAATTTTACCTATAACTTATGTAAAAAATAATATATCATTTTTAGATTTTCCATCTTTGGGAAAATTTGATGTAATTTTAGCTTTATCAATTTTATCTCATGTTGGAAAACATGAATTTGGAAAATACAAACCAAAAGCTTTAGAAGAACAAAAAATAGTTATAGGAAAATTATGTAATATGTCAAATTGTATAATTGTAAGAGGAAGAAAAGGGAAACTTAGTAACCAACAATATTATGATCCTATTTTTTCAAAGCTTGGGTTTAAAAATAAAAAAACTATAGATGAAGGAAAGAGGATTTTAATTAAATATGCCAAATGATAATTTTTATAATATAGTACCAAAATCTAAAGTTTTAAAATTTATAAAAAGTATAGTAAAAAGTAATTTAAACAAAAAAGCAGATTCGATTATTCAAATAAGAAAAGACAAATTGATATATAAGGTTATATGTGGTAAAAATACTTTTAGGATAGATACAGATAAAAGATATTTATTTGGTTTAGAAGAACAAAAAATTGCTTTTGAAAATGGAATAAATGTTCCTAAAATTTTATATTATTCTGGAAAACCTTCTTATAGAATACTTGAATGGATAGATGGAGATAATTGTCTTACACTATGGAATGATAAAAATTATGGAAAGTTAATTATTATTGCTCTTGCTGAGCAACTTGGAAAAATGAATAATATAAGAAAAGATAATTTGTATCTAACAAATGGGGAATTAAATATTGGAAACTATGTTTTAACATTTAATCAAAAATTATATATTATTGATAATGAAAAAATGAGATTTGTTGAAACTTTGGTTCCAAGTATATCTAAACTATTATTAAAAAGAATAAAAAGAAAACCTAGAATTGATTTGTTTTTATCAGAGTATTCTAAATATTCAAATTATGATATTTCTGAAATTATAAAGTTTTGTGAAGTTAGAGGATGGAAGTGGAGAAGTCCAATTGTTTAAAAATAAACAAAAAAATCTGTGTCCATGTTGGATGTACAGAATCAGATTGCACAGATTTTTCCGGTGTATCGCTTAACACCGTTAACAATATCCTCCAGGACCGGCAGCCGAACTCTTTCATCGGCAGTCGATCAGGACTTTTTTATAATCGCTAATCATTCACCGGCTTTATTATTCTCGAGTAAGTTATGGTTAGCTCCATAACTCATAATAAACGGTGTTTTCAGTGGATGTCCAATCCACCTATAAGTTGATATTTATATCTGACCACAAATACCTCCTTAATTCATAAATTAATATATATAGAGGTTTGTTTTTAAATGAAAAAATATATTAAAATGAACAAACAAAAACTTGGTGGGGATCGAACCCACATAAAACAATTACCTTTAATCATAAATTAATATATATAGTAAAGGATATTTAAATGAAAATTATTACTATAATTGGAGCAAGACCACAGTTTATAAAAGCGTCATGTTTATCTAGATTAATTAAAGAAGATAAAAGAATTGAAGAAATTATAATACATACAGGACAACATTTTGATGAAAAAATGTCTGACATATTTTTTGAAGAATTAGATATTCCAAAACCAAAATATAATCTAGATGTTCATAGTTTATCTCATGGCGCAATGACTGGAAGAATGGTAGAAAAAATTGAAGAAATTTTAATTAAAGAAAAACCAAATGTAGTTGTTGTTTATGGAGATACAAATTCTACTTTAGCTGGAGCATTGTCTGCAATAAAATTACACATTCCAATTGCTCATATAGAAGCAGGTCTTAGATCATATGATATGAATATGCCTGAAGAGATTAATAGAATTTTAACTGATCATGTTTCAACCTTTTTATTTTGTCCATCTGAAAAATCAAAAGAAACTTTAATTAGTGAAGGAATTAAAAAAAGTATAATAGTTGTTGGTGATATAATGTATGATTCCTTTTTATATTTTTATAGTAAACCAAGTAAAATTAACTTAAATTTACCATATTTACAGTCAAAATCATATTGTTTATTAACTTTACATAGAGAAGAAAATACAAATGATTTTAAAGAATTATATAGTTTATTTGAAACATTAAAATGTATTTCATTTGATTATGATTATTCTTTTGTTTTTCCAACTCATCCAAGAGTAACTAATTTATTAAAAGAGAATAATTTTAAATATTCAGATTTTTCTAATATCATATTTATAGATCCCATATCATATAATGATATGTTAGAATTACAATTTAGATCAAAAATAATTTTAACAGATTCAGGAGGGATTCAAAAAGAAGCAAATTGGAATAGTATTCCATGTATAACTTTAAGAGAACAAACGGAATGGATAGAATTGGTTGAAATCGGAGTTAATAAATTATCAGGTTTAGATACAAAAAAAATTCAAGAAGCTTTTAATTATTTTGAAAATAATGATATTATATTTAATCATAGTTTATATGGAAATGGAAAATCATCGGAGAAAATTTTAGAATATTTAAAAATTTTATTTATGAGAAGTGAAGTAAATAAATGCGATGTCTGAAAAGATTACTTGATTTGAAGGTTTATTTCTATCCCTATAAAATCTTTCATCTTTTCAGACATCATGAATAATTCTTATACTTTTGACAATTCTCCTGTAGGTCCTTTTTCAATCATCGATGATTGTTTTATAAAAAGACCGATAACAAGGACACCAACAGTTACTGCAAACCAAATACCACCTATCATTATAATACCAAGTCCTGCACCAATAGCAACACTTGTAGCATCATAATCACTTGTAGTTGTAATTTCAGAAACAGCAAGCATAGATGATGCTCCCCAGTAAATGCATGCGCCAGTCCAATACAGTGCAAAATTCTTCAATATGTTCCATCCTGTACCACCCTCACGAACTTCTTTTTCTTTTAAATTTCTTGTTGCCAAATAAATTGGTAATGTAATTGGCCACAAAAGAAAAGATAGAACGGGCAATAATATTTTTGATTTTCTCTTTTTTGCATCAATGATCATTGTAATACCAAGTAATACACCTATTATTATCCACCACATAATTTAACACTCCTTTAATTTAACCTTTAAGTTTTTCAAACTAATAGTTTTCCACTTACAATTAATGCGAAAAGTAATAACCCAGCTTGGGTATCAATATGGTAAGTTTGAACAACTGGAAAACCAACTTCTTTTGGATCATCAACAATCTTAAAATCTTCACATAATATTCGATCATCAAAAGATTTTAACATAAGTGGTGATAATTCTTTCTTCCACTTTTCATATGTTAAAGTTGAAACTAATATAGATTTTGTTTCTTTATCAAGAAATTCCATTCCATGTCCATCTGGAGATATACCTCCGCAATTACCAAAAGCTCTAACAGAAGCTTTTCCTTCTGGATGTTTATAAATTCTCCAAGCGACCTCCAAATTTATATTTCCTTCAATAACCCAATATGTCCATGCTCTCCATAATTTTATAGGATCTTGAAAATATAATTTATGATTGTTTATTATACCTTCAAGTGTAAATGGAACTTCATAATGAATGGTATCGAGTGGAACTGTGATAATTTCAATTCCTGCTCTTTCCAGTTCATCTTTGATGTAAATATCACAATCTTTTCTGCCAGCAAGATTTTTCATTTTATTTCCTCTTAAATTTATACTTTAATACTTTCTAGAGAAAATCCTCTATCTTCAAGCTCTTCCTCAATATCCTCTCTCCATTCTTTTATTGTTTTATATCCGAATGGTCCAATTTGATTTTCTTTATTTTTATCTCTAATCATGTTTATTCTATGGATTAGAAATAATCTAGAATTTGATATTCTTGAAATATTTATTCCCTTTTCCATAAATTTCACCTCAGATATTCATAATATAATCATGCTCTATATCTAGCATCCCATAACATTTCTTCTGACTTTTTCAATTCTTCTGTTATTTTCTTACTCAAGAAGGTCTTTTTTATTAGCAGATGATTATGGGATCTCTTAATCCAGTTTATTAATTTGTTATAACGAATCTCTAAAATCCCACCAAACAATGTTGAAACACAACCAGGTTTTTGTTGTTTTAAATATAACCGGACTGCTTTATCAACATCAAGGTATTCATCATTTCCGTATATGAATCTCCAAGCTGATATAATTAAAGAATCTAAAGGACCGGTAATTGTTTTTCCTCTTTTTTCTATCCATGAAACATTAAATCCATCAGGATCAGGTATATATCGAGGTTTAAAAATCTTACTATTTTTTACTCTCATTAGTATTTCTGTAATAAAACCCACATCACAAAATCCAACATTTCCTACTTTATGTTGTAATTTTTCACTTGTAGAGTCTAAAACTTTGTATTCAATCAATGGGTTTTGTTTTGTTGTTCCATTATTTATTTTCCCAAGACGTTCTTTTACAGATATAACTGAACCCTTTATTTTTATTTTATCAAGAGTATGATCTAAATAAATTAAAACTATGTCTTCTTTGATTACATTAATCATTATAATACTTTCCCCTTTTATTTTTTATTTTTTTATTCTGTGAAAAAGTTCATCATAACATTATCAAGTTTTCCATCTGGACAATTTGCTTGAATAGTTGAAAGGTTTGCAAATTTATCATCTGATGCACCACAAAGAGGAGTGTCTAATGCAAATCTTGAAAGAATTTGTATAACATCTCCAATAGTTCTTTGTTTTGGTTCTAACTCACTTTCTTGATCTGGAATTGTACAAGCTGAGCACAGCTTCCCAGATATTTCTTTGTGGGGACAATTGAACTTACCTGTTATTACACACTCATTCATTTCCATTGTTTATATTCTCCTATTTTGTATTATGTTTATAATTTTTTCTGGACGATGCAAAAGAGACATCAACTTTACCCACTCTCTAAACTCTTTAATTGTTCCTTTGAATAGTATCATTTTTAGTTTACCTCTTTCTCAATTAGTTATGGGGATATATTTATATATCCCCTTCAAAATAAAACTAAATAATTTCTTTTTCTCATATATTAATATATGTAGTTATTTGTTTTTAAATGAACAAAAAATAAAGGAGAATTTTATAAAATGATACCACAAAATCCAGAAACTTTGGTCTTAAAAAATGAATTTTATCCGAATGGATTACGAGAAATTGACATTTGGAAATATTATCAAAAAGAAAGAACAAATATACTAAGGGAAACTTTAGGAAAAACTTTAATGATATTTTTTGCTGTAGATTTAAATAATATTATAGTGGTAAGAAAAAATAAATCAAAAGGATTAATAAGATTATCACCATCAAATTATGATGAAATTATTAGCGGTAGGACAATTAGTATTCATTCAATAATGGATAGACATTCTAATTTTGTAATAATTGATATTGACACTGATAATTTCATTAAAGCAAAAGAAGTTACTATAGAATTATATGATTTACTTAATAGTATTAAAATAATAAATGGATTAAGAATTAAGAATGTATCTATTAGATTTAGTGGCAAGAGTTCCTTTCATATAAAAGTTTTATTTAGAGAGGAATATCAAATATTAATTCTAAACCATTTAATACATTCTTTCTTGATTAGTAAAGAAATAAATAAAAAATATACAATTAGTCATAAAAGGTTAAAAGATATTCCAAATATTGATCTAAATAGAAATGTTTATAACGCAGGTTATATTACTTTAAATTCGTTAGCTGTTACTGGTCTTAAATGTATGAATGTAGATACAAAAAAAATAAAAAACTTTAAGAAAGAAGACACCATGATTTTTAAAAAAGGTAGGTAGCTGCGAAGATCGTCGCCGATTAACTGGCGTTAATGCACACTAGGTAGAAAGACTAATGAGCATCCGGATAACCGGGTAACCACTCTTTCTACCATATTGCAATACTACGGGGCAATCCACCTGAGAAGGTTAATGCCATATCACATACTACCTACCAATTCTTAATAAATAAACTATCTGGCCGATTAAATCTTTTTTATTAGATTAAATTTTTACTTATCCATTGGACTATACCTCCGTTAGTTAAAAAATCGTTTAGTTTAATACACCACATAAGTTTTATTTGTATAGGCCGCAAATAAAACAATTACCTTTATTCATAAATAAATATATATAGAGGTTGTTTTTATAATGAATTTTTTAAAGGAGATTTTTTATGTTAAATTTTGGTTTAATTGGTAAAGGTTATATATCAAAGAATCATATAAATACAATTCAAAAGTTAGGTCATAAAATTGTAGCTATTTATGATCCATTTTTATCTCATATAAGAAACGTTGAAGATATTTTTAATTATAATTTAGATTATGTTGTAATTTGCTCACCAACAAATTTTCATTATGAATATATTAAATTGTGTTTAAAAAATAATGTAAAAGTCATATGTGAAAAACCAATAGGTCTTCCATGGAATCCTCTAATTGATAATGATAATATTAACATAGTCCTTCAATATGAATATGCAAATCTTCCAAATAAAGCAGATCTTGTTGAAGTTATAATGGTTAGAGATAAAAAATATTTTGAATCATGGAAGGGAAATTCATACTTAACGGGAGGAATTTTTTATCATCTATTTATTCATTATATAATGATAGCTATTAAAACAAATGCTATATTTAAGGGAAAAATTATTTCAGAAGGAAAGCAGGAAAGAAAGGTAGATGATATAGATTTGATGAAATTAAATTTTGAAGATCTTTATTTATTAATGTATCAAGATATTCTTTCTGGTGGAGGAATTAAACCAAAAGACATTCAATTTTTGATGTGGATTTTAGATTATTGTAATTTTAGGTATGGAATGGGAAAAGAAGTAATAGGAAAAATAATATATTTTGATCCAAAAAATGTTGAGTGGAATATTGAGAAAGGAAAAATATGAAATTTTTAAGTAGAATAAATCCATTTAAAAAGAAACTTTATTTTGTACATAAATCATCCTATATTGATAAGGATGTAACTATTGGAGAAGGGACTAAAATTTGGCATTTTAGTCATATTTTATCCAATACAAAAATAGGAAAGAATTGCTCAATAGGACAAAATGTAACAATTGGTCCAGATGTTATAATAGGAGATAATGTAAAGATTCAAAATAATGTTTCTATTTATAAAGGTGTTATATTAGAAGATGATGTTTTTATTGGTCCATCTTGTGTATTTACTAATGTTATAAATCCAAGAGCAACTATTTCTAGAAAAAATGAATTTAAAAATACTTTTTTAAAACATGGTTGTTCTATAGGAGCAAATGCAACAATTATTTGTGGTCATACAATTGGAGAATATGCATTTGTTGGAGCTGGTTCTGTATTAACAAAAGATTGTGGTCCTCATGAAATGATGGTTGGTAATCCTGCTTCTTATAGAGGTAAAATGTGTAAATGTGGTAAGACTTATGGAAATGATTATATTATATGTGATAGGTGTAAATAAATGAAAACACTGTGGCTTTTTAGAACAGATATTAAAAAATTAGAATACTATCATGAATTTAAAGATTTAGAAACTTTTAAATTAAAGTGTCATGACTTTTATTTACTTCAGGGCATTTGGTTTTTAGAAAATGATGTATTTGATGAGGTTATAATATGGAGACTTTCTGATAAACAAATTTCAGATATTACATTTAACATCAATGGAAAAAAATTCATACAAAGATGGATAAAAAATTCAAACGAAGTTTTTAAATACACACCTCCAACAATAAGTTTTTTCAGAGGTGGTTTTAGTTTTTACTGTTATTTAACAAAAAGAAAACCTAAATTTTTTGGTTTGAAATTATATCTAGCTGCTGGAAGAAGATTGTTACCACAATATGGTGGAATCTATGATAAGATTTTAATTGAAGATGAAATAGACACTATTAATAATTCTATGGCATTTTATAAGACAACTAATCCAAATATTTTTAAACCATTAGACTTAAAAAAGAAATTTGATATTTGTATAATTTCAAATTTTAGTCAACTAAAGTATAAAGGAACTGATTTTATAATTAATCAAATTTCAAAAGATAAAACTGGTTTTTTAAAATCATTAAAAATTTGTCATGTTGGAAATAATAATAAAGTAGGAATAAAACTATGTAGAAATCTCAATATAAATAATATTGAATTTATAGGTGAATTAAAGAGATCAAAAATTAATAAAGTTTTAAACAAAAGTAAATTTGGAATTGTAGCTTCAAATAGACAAGATGGTTGTCCTAGAGTTATAACTGAAATTTTAACTTCTGGAACTCCATTATTTATAAAAAGTGAAACAAGATTATTAGATTATTATAAAAATCATGGTGTTATAAAATTTGATAATAATTTTGTTGATAAAATAAAAAAGGGTTTTCAAGATTATAAGGAATTAAAAAAAGATTTACAAAAAAATTTATTTAAATTTGAAGTTAGTCAAATCTGTAAACTAAATATTAATATGTGGTTGCATATAAAAAATAACTCATGAAGAGTTATTTTTGTGATAGTTTAATAAAAGAAACTTTTACCAAAATCCAGAAGATCACCTGTTAGTCCTTTAAATAAACTTTCTGAATTTTGTAAATCTTCAATAGTTTCATCTATTTCATCTTTTATTAAACTTTGATATTTGTCTTTTTTATCATTGGCTTTTAAAGCAAGACCAACAATAGGTTTTAGTTTTTGTTGTTTCAATACTTTTCTAATTGCAGACGAAGAAGCAACATTATCATTCAATATTCCTTGAATTAATTCTTCTGATTCATCTGAATCATGATCATTTAACTTTTTAGCTTGTTTTATTAACCTTGGTAACTCTTCAAGTGCTTTGTCAATGAAAGATATGTCAGAAAATAATTGTTGACTCATTTTTAACCTCCATAAAATTTTATATTTTGTATAATCTTTATCTTTCAATAATTAATATATATAGTAGAATTTTTAATCCAAAAAAATAAAAGAATATTTATATTCTTTTACAAAATGGCTAAAAAATAATGGGTTAAATTTCCCATTATTTTTTTGAATCTTTAGATATCATCTTCTGAAACTTCATCCGGATTTGTTGATTCATTGTCATCACTGGTTATCAACAAGCGTGCAACATAACCGGCAGCAAATGCGACTCCGAGTCCTATTGTGGTCCAGATATTTTTCTTTGTTAGAACCTTATTTTTCCTCTTCTGATCTTTCACATCTGATTCCTTCTTTGGTTTTGTATCTTTTGTACCCGGCTTCTTTTGTTTTGTATCTTTCTTTTCATTCTCTGTTTTTGCATCTTTCTTTTCCGTATCTTCCATTTTATTCTCCCTTCTTTTAATAGTTTTTTTAATATCTTTTTCTATCTCTTTATAAACTGATTTTATTTTTTTAGTTGTCATTTTATTTCCTTTCAAGTTACCATGTTGAAGGACCATTTGATAATATTACCATTAACATAATACCTGCTGCTATTATAAATACTACATAAGAAATGAATGATCTTTTGTTGTCCTTCCATGCCCATTTAATTTCTTTCCACATAATAAACCTCCAACTTTTATTTATTTCAAAAATTAATATATATAGTAATTTTAAATATAATGAATAAAAAAGCAGGATTTTTACTTTATTTTTAAGAACAAATAAACAAAAGAAAGGTAAGTTAAAAATGAATAATAGATCAAAATTGGATTTAGTTGTTCTTTTCTCAGGAGGTGCTGATTCAACACTATTATTAAAAATGGCACAAACTATGGGTAAAACTCCAATTGCATTGATGATAGATTATGGGCAATTACATATTAAAGAATTAGAAGTTGGAAAGAAATTTTTAGAAAAATATAAAATTGAAAGTATGACAGTTAAAATAGATGGTTATAATGTTAATTCTGGGTTAACAGGTTCTGGAGAAAAGGGAAAATATGAAGGAGTGCATTCACATAATGTTCCTGCTAGAAATAGTATTTTCCTTTCAATAGCTGCTGGAGTAGCTGAATCTAGAAATATTCAAGAAATTTGGTATGGTGCTGATTGGGATGATTATGAAAATTTATTTCCTGACTGTTATCAGTCATATATAGGAAGATTTAATTCTCTTTTAGAAATAGCAGGAGCTACACCAATTAAAGTTTATGCACCATTACTGGGTTATACAAAAGAAATGGTTTTGACTATGCTTAGTAATAATTATGGTATAACTGAAAATGTCTTTTTTAGTGGATATGGAGAGTTTTCATAATGGTAATTGGAATTGTTGGTTCTAGAAACAGAAATGAAATAGAAGATAAAAATTTGATTGAAGATGAATTAATTAAAATTATGAATGAAAATAAAGATATTATCATATGTTCTGGTGGTTGTAAAAAAGGCGGTGATCTTTTTGCAGAGCAGTTAAGTAATAAATATAAATTACAAAAAAAGATTTTTGAAGCTGAATGGAATAAATATAAAAAAGGCGCTGGATTTATTAGAAATACCGATATAGCTAGAGAATCAGATGTTTTAATTGCTTGTATTTCAGCTGATAGAAAAGGAGGTACTGAAGATACAATTAAAAAATTTAAAAAATTCCATCCAAAAGGGAGATTAATTTTAGTATGAAATGTGAACATAAATGGTCTTCAGGTAGTGTAATATGGGAAAATAATAAATGTAGAATAAAAACAAAATGCGATCTTTGTGGTGAAGATATGATAGTAGACTTTAAAAATAAGTATGATCATATAAGTAAAGATCAAGATGAATTAAATGAACGAATGAAAGATTTGAAAAGGAGATAATATTAATGGTTAGTGATTGGGATCAACATTTTGTATCATTACTGTATTTAATTGCAATGAAAAGTAAAGATGAAAAAACACAAAATGGAGCAATTATTGTTGGACCAGATAATGAAATAAGATCAACTGGTTATAATTCTTTTCCAAGAGGTATTAATGATAATTTAGCTGAGAGACAAGAAAGACCAGAAAAATATTTTTGGTTTGAACATGGAGAAAGAAATGCAATTTATAATGCAGCAAGAATGGGAACAAAAATAAAAAATTGTAAGATGTATATTTCTGGGGTTCCTTGTATGGATTGTGCTAGAGGTATTATTCAAAGTGGAATTATAGAAATCATTGTACATGACTTTAATTATGAAAGTTATTTATGGGAAGAACATACAAAAAGAACACTACAAATGTTTAAAGAATGTGGTATTAAGGTTAGATATTATAAAGGAGAGTTAATCAATAAAATACAAGTTAGAAGAGATGGAAAAATAGTAGAATTATAATAACAAAAAAAACTGGGTTAAATACTCCCAGTTTTCTATGAAATTACTATATAGCTTTTGATATTCTTTCTTCTTCCATTTCGTAATCTTTGATAAGAGCAGTATATTTGATCTTGAGTTTTATAGCATCTGCCATGAAGTTTGGATCATTCATAACTCGATTTTGAGAGAAATTCACGACTTCATTAGCTTTATCAATGATAAACTCAAGAATGTCTTTAACCATCTCAGGGTATGAGATGATGATTCGACGTGCGTCTTTTAGTGCTTCTCCGTATATGTTCATCATTGTTTTAAACAAGTCCATAAATTTCATTATGGTTATGTCACTAATCTCTTTTCTGACCGTTTCAACAAACTTTACCCAACCGCGAACTACTTCTTCTTTATTGATATTCATTTTTAATTGGCTCCCTTCAAGAGAAAACTAGTCAATTTCATAATCGAGCATCTATTTTAATCTCGAAAATGTAGGTCGTTGAAAACCTAGATCGTTTCTTGGTCTAAATGACTCAGTCACTTTAGGAGCTAAATTGCTTACGATCAACCATTAACTTTTTATTCATAAATTAATATATATAGTATAAGTTTTTATCCATAATTAAAAGACTGATTTTTTATCTATTTTTCAGAACAAATAATAAAGAAAAAGAAAGAGAAAGGATTTAGAATGAAACTTACAATTTATTTAGCTGGACCCGGGAAAGATAAAAAATATAGAAAAGAAGTTATAGATAAATATGGAAAATATGCTGTTTTTATCGACCCAATGAATATTACATTTGATGAAGTTTTTGAAAATATTGGAGAAGATCTATCTGATATTTTTATAATTCGACGTGATAAAAAAATGATAGAACAATGTGACATTTTAGTAGCAAAGGTTGAACATCTTCCAAAGAAGCAAATAATGATAGGAACATTAATGGAAATAGTATATGCTCATACAAGAGGTATTCCTGTATTTACAATTAGTTCTGATAATACTTTGTTACAAAATCCTTGGATTAAATTTCATAGTAATGGATTATTTAATTCAATAGATGAATGTTTTGGATATATTTTTAAACATAAAATTGATGAATAATTTATTTTTTTAAAGAACAAATTATAAAATATAAAGGAGATTGATATGGATTTTAGTGAAGCTTTAATGTATGTGAAAGATGGAAAGAAGGTTCAAAGATCTGGTTGGAATGGAAAGAATATGTGGATTAGATATTTTGATCCAAGTTTAGATCATGAATCTGATATTGTTGTAGGAGGACCATATAGTGAAGGATTGTTATGGTTACCTTTTATAATTATGAAAACAGTAGATAATAAATTGGTTCCTTGGTTAGCAAGTCAAACTGATATTTTAGCAGTAGATTGGCAGGTGGTGTCTGAATGAGAAGAAGAGAAAAATGGACAACAGAAGATGAAATTGATTTTATTGAAAGAAATGTAATGAAAAGAGATAATTTTAATGAGGAACTAAATTTTTTAACTAGGTATAAAAATATATTTAAAAAAAGAGAAAGATTTGGAGATATTGATAAAAAAATAGTTTTAAATTATTTAACCACTAGAATAATATTAATATCATTATAGAAAGGTATGAGATAAAATGAATATTATGGGAAAAGCGAAGGAGAATGAAATGGAAAACTTAAAAGATAGTATGAAATTAACAGGAAAAGATTTAGGAGATGGCAGATTCGGAATAGAAGATAAATCTGTTGCTACCAAATTACTAGATAAAAATTATAGTCCTATGATAATTAGAAAATATACAAGAATTGGTTTTCCACTTTTTGTACATTTAATATGTGATGAAAATTTGGAAGATTTAGATACAATAGTTAATGATTGTATTGATGAATGTAGAAAAAATAATGTTCTAACAAATAATATCCAATCATTGAGAAATTTTACAGGAATTTTATCAGATACTTTAAATAACTATTATGATTCAAAAAAGCGAGGATGTGTAGAAAGTTTAGGAATTATTTTTTACGTTGATAAAATGCTCATCAGTTCTTTGCAGGGCGACGCCATGAATTTTGATTCTTGCCGAAGAGAATTATATGAATGTTTGAATCTAATGACTAGAATGTAAAATAATCCAATCTTCCTTCAAACATAGAACAAAATATAAAAATATAAGTTTATGTTTGAAGGAGATTTTTTAATATGAAACCAATACAATTAGAAAATGATTATCATAAAAAACTAAGATGTTTAGCAGCAGAACAAGAAAAGAGTTTAAGAAAACTAACTGAAGAGGCTCTTGATCTTCTCTTTGAAAAATACAATAAAGAGGAGATCAAATAAAATGGAAGATATTCATATTTGTGAATATGGATGTGGTAAAGTAGCAACGTATCAATTCAAAAATGGTAAGTGGTGTTGCTCAAAAAATACTAATAATTGTCCATGTGTACAAGAAAAAATGAGATTTGGACAATCAAAAGCAGAATGGAATTATTTTGGAAAAGAAATAAAAACAGAGGAAATTTGTTCTTTTGGTTGTGGTCAAAAAGCTAATTTCATTTATAAAAATGGTTCTTTTTGTTGTGTTAATGATTGGCATAGATGTCCAGGAAAACTAGAATCTATAACACAACGAAATAAGCTTATTTGGTCAGATTTAGATCGACGAAAAAGATTAAGTGAAACACAACATAAAGATCTATTTGCTGTGGCTATTCCTGTAATGGAAGATGATAAAAAATGCTTTTATTGTGGGAAAAAAGCAAATTTTTGGTTTAAGACAAATAATAAATTTTGTTGTTGTGATAGAATAGAACGATGTCCGGTTGTATCAAAGCAAATATCTAATAGAATGATTGAAAAATGGAAAGATGAAGAATTTAGAGAACATCATCTAGAAATACAAAAACTATTTATGACAGATGAATGGAGAGAGAAAATAAGCTCTTCAAATAAACAATTTTTAATTAATCATCCAGAAGAGTTAGAAAGAAGAATAAGATTATTAAAATTATTGGCGCAGGAAAGAATAGGAAAAACATTTGAAGAATTATACGGAAATGAAAAAGCTGCTGAATTAAAAAGAATTAAATCAGAAGAACGACTTGGAAAAACTGATGTTGAATTATATGGTATAGAAAAAGCTAAACAAATGGCCAAAAGTAGATCTTTAAAAATGACAGGAAGAATAGAAACACGATCAGAAGTTTTATTAGATATGGGAATAAAGAAAAGATTACAATGGGAAGATCTAAACTCTTCTTATAATTCAGAAGAATTTAGAAAAAAGAAATCAGAAGACAGTAAGAGAAATTGGAAAAATCCAGAATATATTAAGAAAATGCAAAAAGGTTTACACAATTCACCAAACGGTCCAGAAAGAAAATTAATTGAGGTTTTTAATCAACTTAATTTAAATTATGAGTTTGTTGGAGATTGGTCAATATCAATAGATGGAAGAAATCCTGATTTTATAAATCGTAAAACCAATAAACTAATTGAACATTTTGGTTTGTATTATCATGATACAATTGTTAATTTGAGCAGAGAAGAACATGAGCAGGAAAGAATTAATCACTTTGAAAAAAACGGTTATAAAACTTTAATAATATGGGAAGATGAATTAAAAGATATGCCAAATCTCATAGAAAAAATTCTAAAATTTGACCAACAAACCAATTAAAAAGGAGGTGATAAAGATGAAGTAGATTATTATAAAATCTAGAGGATCACCTTCTTGATATTATTGAATTTAATCAAAATCAATAATACTATCAAGGAGGAAAGAAAAATGTTAAAAGAAACAAAAATTTATTTAAAAGAAGTAGCTAAAGAGATTGGCGGACTTAAAAATCAAAGACCTTTAAAAAACCGAGGTGAGAAAAGTCTTTTCAGAATTGTTTTGGAGATTGATAAATTAAAATATAAATTTCGTAGTTTTCATATTGCTTCATCTGAGTTACGTGGAAAAACTAGAGATCAGATTGAAAAAACATCTGAATCAAATAAAGTAAATGAAGAATATATTTTAAAAATTAAGGAAGGAATTTTAAAAAAATATGAGTTACAAAAAGAAAAGGCTCTACGTGATTGTGCGTAAAGATCTTTCTTATTCATCTCCGGCGGTGCAGGCAGGTCACGTAATTGCTGAGTTCTGCATGCATCACATTCAATCTAGAATCTGGAATAATCATACCTTAATTTATTTAGAAGTAAACAATTTAGATGAATTAGATAGATGGATGTTTAAATTTGAAAAAAAGAATATTGATATTTCTTGGTTTGAAGAACCAGATTTAAATTATGAATTAACTGCAATTTGTGGTTTGGTTGATGAAGGTGAAGAAGGATTTTTAAGTGATTTAAATTTATTACAATAATAACAGCCCTGTTAGCTGAGATGGTCTTAGCGGGAGCCTCTAAAACTCTGTCATACATAGGTTCAAGTCCTATACAGGGCACCAAAAGAAGGATTAAAACAATGAAAACATCATATTTTTTTCAAATAAATACTGGAATTTATATAGGAGAATTATAAGATGAATGATAAAAAATCAATTTCAGAAATAGTTAAAGATTCGGAATGGCAAAAATTAAGGAAAGAATTATTACAACAATGGAATATAAGACCAGATTGGTGTATAGAAAAACTAAGAAATTATTTGGGAGATATACATACATCAGATGAAGATAAATTAAGAATTGTTCAAAATTATTTAATTGGGCATGGTTTCAGAACGAAAGCAATAAAAGAGTATACTAAAATACAAAAACTTAGAGCGGAAATTTCTGCAGAAATGAAAAAGAGGAAATTTAAAACATGAGAAATACAAATATTTATACACCATCTCAAATTAAAAAATGGGATGTTGACACTCAAAATGAAAAAGGAAAATGGGTTCCTGCAAGACCATTACCTTTTTATGGGTTTAGAATTTTAGAAAAATTAAAAATTATATGGAAAGTTTTAATTGGAAGATATGATGTTTTAGATTGGGAATAAAAGAAAGGATAGAGAATGGAAGTAATAATAGCAGGATATAATAAAACAACTGATAATTTAAATCCAGAAATAATTTCAGCATCTTATGCTAGAGTTAGTAGACAACCAAGAACAATACCAGAAATAAGAGAAGAAGCAAAAAAATATGTGGAGAAATGTAGAGAGTCAAA
>Ga0307928_10000173_pt1 | contig 43161 bp, 61 predicted proteins | sample AceLakmetagen232_FD_201815 | JGI IMG/M metagenome (GOLD analysis project Ga0307928, IMG submission 201815) | Saline water microbial communities from Ace Lake, Antarctica - #232 | ecosystem: Environmental > Aquatic > Non-marine Saline and Alkaline > Saline | place: Antarctica: Ace Lake...
ATCAACATTTTGTCCATATAAACCATAACCCGTTAATGCTCCAATACCATCTAACTTTCCAATTCTTACTTTTGTTTTACCTACAAATGTATCTTCAGTTACACCGTCTAATACATCTATATAAGGTGAATTTGTCTCACTTGCAGTTAAGTATATTAGTCCTTGTCTATCTGTATCGGTAGTATTACCTGTATGTATTACATCATCATCAGCTGCCGGCGTGCCAGCCCCATCAGTTATTTCTAATACAAAATTATCTGCTCCTACTGATAATACAGTACCTCCGTAATACTTTACCCCTCTACCTGTCCATTTTTGACAACGAACCTTATCATTTACTTCAAATCCAACTCCTATATTTCCATCATCAGTATCAATAGTACAAGTATATTCATCATCTTCTTCAGAAACACTTAAGATTTTATGATTAGCATAACTAATTAACATACCACCATTAATTGATTTAAGTGTATGTATAATAAGTTCATATATATTCATCTGTTTTCGAACAGTTAAATTATCTAAAGTCATATTAGAATCACCTGCAGAATCAATTAATTTAAATCCAGCGCCAGTAAATCCATCAACAAAAGCAGTAGTTTTACTTTTTAATTCATCTCCTTTCAAATAACCTGAATATTGAATATTTCCGGTTACATCCAATACTTCATCGGGGGCTGTATTCAATATGCCTACTTTACCGTATTCGTTAATATGAACAAGCGAAGCATAAGAATTAGCATTATCCCATCTTCCGATTTGGAAAAAACGATTAGCATCACCACCACTTACCGCATTAGGTCTTAATCTTAATCCAAAACCGTATTTACTTACTGGTTTTAAATCCCAATCTACTCCATTATCTACTGCGTAAATAATATTATCAGAAAATGTTTTAAGTCCTGTGATCGTTTCTGCTCCTGCTAATGCTACTTTAAGATCCAATAAAGTATCTGTGTCTGTCTTTGTGTAGTAGTTACTTAAATCTGTTATACCTCCTCCTCCTCCACCGCCTGTAAAGATTCCAGCAGCGGAAACACTATCTGTGCCACGTAAAATATGGTTTCGTGTTATATATACGGTTTTGCTCATTCGCTTAAAATTATATCTTCGTCAGGAAATTCATCTGCTGTTATTTTATATTCAGCGTTAATTAGATCCCATTGATAGTGAGTTAATAAAAATAAGGTATTCGTTGGGGCGCTTTCCCCATCGTTTATATTGTCATCTGTTATCAGGGTGAAAGGTTTAAGGTATTTATCACATCGTATAGTGGCTGGCAGTTTTTTTGTTGTTTGGCAGTGCCTGTTGTATTTACTTTTAATTAAAATATCTGTCAATGGAATATCTGCCGAATCCACCCCATCATTCCAAAGTTCGGTATGAGTGTCGTCGGCTAAGAATAATCCGTTTTTGTAATTTAGATTATCTAAATCAAAAAGTTCCATTTCTATATCCTTAGTTTTTAAGAATGACTGATTTAATGTACTCTCGATTTCATTATCAACCTCTCCAGGAGTAGAGCTATATACCCTAATATTGCCGATCATACAAGTTGAAGACACAAACCATCCTATTTCAATCGTTGAATAATATTCAAATGGTTTAAAATTAATCAAAAATTCTACTGTATCGGTATCAGAAATGTCATCCCATATTTCACTCAAATCTATACTTGTTACCCTATTTCTCCATGCAGATCCCCAAGCAGGATCTTCTCCTGAAAGTTGATAAACCATTGTAAATTCTTTTTCTTCTCCGTCTGCAGCATGGATAACGCCATCCACATCAGGATAAACCCATTTGACAGTGCCATCATATTTAATTTGTAAGGTAAATGTAATTCTAACCTTAGTAACAATCGGATATTCACCTTGTCCGTGTACTACCTGATGCATATAATCCACTATCATTGTTGTTTTAGCCTCATCAGAATCATATTCATTCCTTTGGAAGGTATATTTATACCACAACCCTTGTTCTAATTTTACCGCCGGTATTCCTGCTCCTACTTGCCATAATAAATAGCTTATTTCTCTTTCTGCAGCATAACCTACTGATAAATCAATTACATCTTCATGTACATACCATGTTTTTAATGTAATATCATCAATACTTGGGTCATCTGCCACCGTATCCATTCCTGCTGTATAGTTATTAAAAACAAGAGTACTAAACAACTCATCATTTAGGTTTAACTTTAATGTATTCACACCTGATTTATACTGTAGAGATTGGCTTGTGTTGAGATACTTAAAGTCTGCATTCTGTCTGTTCGCAGATTCCTTTAGGCTTGTAGTTGCAATGCCATCCACCCAGCTCTCACCGAAAGGGAAATATACCCAGTTGCCTTCGTTTACTATGTTGTCCCAGCGTTCAATGATCCATTTTTCATCCCACATATAAAGGAATGCATCAAACGCTTGTAGAATCTTTTGAAGTACCATGTAAGCATTATCGTATTCATCTGCATTTATCCAAAATAGATCGCATTCAACTAAGGTCTGTTCAAGGAAAGTGCCACCTAAATCACTTCCGGCTTCCTGGTTTGTTTCAAATAAACTGCTATTCACATACAACGGGTATTCTAATCCGGTAAGTTCTAATGCTTCTTTGATACAATCTACTAAAGTAACCCTACCCGCATTTGAAGCTAAAGCATCTAAATATGCATATTCTAACCTTTTGAGATAGTTCGTAAACTGTAAGATTATAGTTGCATTCGGAAGTAAAGTCTGTTCGTTAAGATCGCATATTAAAAACCCTTCGAATACTACTTGACTATCCCATTCTATTTTAACTTTAACCTGTTTTTCATAATTTGCCAAAAGATCATCGTAATCACTAAAATCACCTTCATTGATAAATACTACTTTAGCTCCTGTGCCTATCGGGCAAGTATCTTCATCCTGATAGTTGTTCGTTATTGATACCGATTGGATACGAATTGTAGATGCTCCACCTCCGTAATCTTCTACGTATAATTTGACAGTACACTCTTTGCCTGTTATGGTATAAATCGAAGCAGATTGATATTTAAGTCCGTAAGCCATTTAATATATTTAGTAGATTGAATTTTTATTATTGTATTTGTTTAATATCCCCACCAGAACATCGTCTTCAATTACAAATCGAACCTGACCACCTAATGCAGCGGATTGTCCTACGGGAGTTACTGTCTCCCCTGAAGTCAAAAATGCAGGGTAAGAATCATTCGGGTATCCGGGTGGGATTACTCCACCCTGTGCCAGTCCTATTGCACTAAGTCCAGCCTCAAGGACACCACCAGATTCTCCTGTTAATAAATTTATTAAAAACTTAACAGTAGCAGCAGCAGCAGCCTTTGCTATCATTTGCTGAATCATATTAATAAAGCCTCTTAACATATTATCCCAGCCCCTTCCTACACTCATAAATAAAAATTCAAAAGCCCCTTCAAGTCCATAAACGATACTTTCAAGTCTATTTAAAACAACTGATGTTTGTTCCCCGAGTTCTTTTAATCCTTCACTAAAATTATCTAATTCTTTTCTATCTCCTAAACGTCTTTTGGTAGCATCAATAGCAGATTCATAATTCATCCAATCTTCGGTACTGTCTTCTACTATTTTTGATAATTCCTCATACGAATCAAGTACATAAGGTTCTATTTCTGTAATTCCAAGAAGGGCAGCAGATGGAGTTTTAGTATCTTCCTCTTCTTCTACTACACCAAGTGGCACAGTAGCAACTTTTTTTATTTTGGTTTCTAATTTTTCAAGAGCCAGAGCGTATTCATTGGTAAGAGCAACAGCATCTTCAACTTCTGTATTTACATTTGCCACATCCCTTTCATATTGTGAAAGCATTGAAGGAATCTCAGTACCAAATAAAGGAAGACCTAATCCAGTACCTGCTGCAACTTTAACTGTACGTGGCATTCCAGCTTTTTGCGCTTGGGTTAGTTTATATTGAGCAGCTGCTTGTTTCTTTTTTGATTCAGTTAATGCATCTTCAGCGTCCATTTGCTGCTTATAAATTTCAGCATATTCTTCCTCATATACGTGTAACCTAATTTCCTCTTTTAAAGATATGATATAACCATCAATGGCCTTTTTGTTATGATCAATTAACTCCCCTTCCTTAGTCAACGTACCATTATATTCCGGCATTATCTTTTTTAAGTCCTCAATATATCCAAGTCGGGTTTTATTAGATAGGTTTTCATTCTCGATCATCCACGTTAATCGCCTAATCTCTGCCACCTGTTTTGAATACTGACTATTTATCTGGTCATTTACTTTAATCATGTGACTTTGTAAGGAAAATACATCCTTACCTGATCTCGCCCATGCTATTAACCCCGTTACGATAGCGGATATTGCTATTGCTAATGCCACATACGGCTGTGCAGCGATAAGAGTCATTAACTTACCCATTATCATTAATACCGGCCCGATAGCAGCTACAATAGCAACCCACCGGATTACATTCTTTTTCTGTTCTTCACTTAAAGTTTGAATCCATGTTATCACTTCTCTTACCCTTTCAATGAATCCCTGCATAATAGGAAGTACGGTATCTTTCACGATCTCCCCAAATTCAATTAATGCAATCTTTACCGATGCTAAAGCCTGTTGGTAAGTAAATTCAGAAGTTTTTGATGCTGTCCTAAACGCATGATCTAATGCCCCTGTAGAATGGGTTACTGCATCTACGATTTTCTTGTTCTCTTCAAGGTTGTTTCCTAATAAGTCAAGCACCCCTGTCAATGCACGAATATTCGGGAACAGTAAACTCATAGTATCTGAGTTCATACTCGTCAACCGGTTCAATTCTAACAAGGCAGATAAAACTCCTTCTTCTTTTATTTTTTTGCGTAAATCTTCAAACGAACTTCCTAACTGTCCTAATAATTTACTACCCTCTTTTGTGCCTCCTTTTAGAATAACTGCTAAGATGTTCTTTAACTGCATAGCAGCCGTTTCTACTTTTGTTCCTGTACGTGTCATGCCGGCGATAACGCCAGCGATTGTCCCAAACGACACACCCATGGCACTCGCCACCGGAATTACCTGACCGATGTTCTCTGCAAATCCTGCCGCTTCGGCCTTACCTTCACGAACTGCTGCTACTAATACATCCGTGGCTTCTGCAGCAGATATATTTTCCTTTCCGTAAGCATTTATGGCACTTGTAACCGCATCTGCTACAATCTTTGTTTCTCCTAATCCACTGGCTGAAGCCTTTGCAGACATTTCTAAAACCTGTATTGCCTCCGCTCCTTTAATACCTGCTGAAGTAACAAAATATAAAGCATCTGCAAGTTCTTTAGCACTCTTGCCTAAATCCTCTGATAAGCCTAAAATTTCACCTCTCCACTCGTTGACCTGAGTTTGAGCCACTCCTACCAATCCAACGATCATAGATAAAGACTTTTCAAAATCCTTTTGCATCTTAAATGCTCCTGCTCCGGCTGCTAACAACGGCAATGTGATAAACATACTCATTTGTCTGCCTACCGTCTGCATTGTTCTTCCTACGGCTTTAAATTGAGCATTCCAGTTACGTGTAGATTTTTTCATCATCATATCTGCCTGAGCCATTTGAGCTTCTACCTGTCTCATGGCAGTAGTGAACTCCTTCGGGTCAAGTCCTAATGATGCTATAAGTTTACCTATGTTTAAGTCCATTGTTTTTCTTTTTACTTTTTATAAAACTCCGTATGCCAAGTATTGCGTTCTTGTGATCTTCAATAGTCTGCGGAATAATCTTATCCCAAGGTAACGGCATGAACTTATGCAAGTCCGGGATTTTATCCTTTTTCGATACTTGTAAGTTCCACATCACATGGGTCTGCCTCCGCATACTTTCAAAGACCATTTGAAATTTACTCTCTTCTAACTTTTGATTATCCTGTAAAGCGTAATAGAACTCTACCGGACTCAATTTGTAAAATTCCTCAGAAGTCAATCCAAGACGGCTTATCGCTACTCCGCATAACTGGTTGAAGTCTATTTCTTTTTTGACTTCTCCTCCTCCACCGGAGTAAGGTCAGTATCTTTATTCATAGACAAAGTAAAGTTATAAAAGACTTTCATAAACGCCGGGAAACACTCATTCAACATTAACCGCATTTCACTACGTTTTAGTGTCAACTTTCTTTTTGTCATTTCATGTCCTAACTCCAAGGAATAATACAATACAGTACAGAAAAAATCAAAGTTGGAAAAATCCAAATCCGCCTCACTGTTTACTGACTTTCCTGTTTCTTGTTGAGCCATCATTAACCCATAGTATCCTACTTTTAAAGGGTACTTTTTTTCTTTGTATTCAATAAATTCTACCATAATAAAAAAGGTTTGTGATTAAAACCAAAAATTAATTAACTACTTCCACTACCGGAATCTGTTTCAGGCTGCCCTGAAATCTTAATGGTAACGTCCATAGAGATTTTGTCCGCTGCTGCAATAGTCAATGGTAGCTCGGTAACTAAACCTTCAAACTCCACTGATGTATTCTCATCATCGGGTAACATGATCTCGTACTGTTGAAGGTCATCGCTCTCGAAATCGTCCTTCATTGTATCATAATTTGTCCGAGAGAAATTCATATTCAACACCACTGTGCCTGCATCTCTGAATCCTGCAATAAATTCTCTATATCCTCCGGTACTATCTAAAGATGTAACATCAATAGTTTCCCTGGTCATACTTGGCCCGGTTATAGAGTTTACTTCAGCAATATTCACCCATTCAGAACCACTCCATCTACGGAATAGTGTTCCTACTCCTGAAATCGCATTGCTTGCCATAATTTACCTCCTTTGAATTAAAAAATTAATAACTATTCTTGCCCGCCCATTGTCATCCCAATCCAAAAACGCTGGCCCGGACGAACAATGAACCAACGTGTAAAGAGTCCCGTTCCATGTCTCTTGTGCCCGGCCATGGAGTGCTTCCCTTATATTTTCTGCTAATAACCATCCTGTCATATATGCCCTGTTGCGAACACGAACCTGAATAGACGGGTAAAAGTAATCTTCGCCTTGTCCTGTTAGTGTAAGTTGTGGAGGCATCCCTCCTGTATCGAATAACGTTACACAATTATCCGGTGTTGCTGGTTCCTTACCGATAAACAAATCAGTTCCGAATGTAAATGCTAATGCACTTTCAGCTTCCAGCATGTCTTTTATGTCTTCAGAAGAGGGGTTCATATCTTTGATTTACTTTTTATTATTTCAAGTATTCGTTGTTTGTTTCTGTATAATGCCTTTTCAAGAAACTTAGCTCCAGACCCAGGACGCTTAAAGTTACGATCCACCATTTCATGTACATAAATCGCATAGTTAGCATTAAAGCCCATTATCACTCCTTTTTGGATTCCTTTCACAGTCTTCACAAACCAGCTTTTACGCAAATTGCCAGTATCTACGGGAATCTTTGGATCGTTATCTTCCATATCTTTACGTATAAATGCAGCAGCCTCAATCATTCCCGCTAATGACTTGACTTCGATCTGTTTTAGTTCGTGCTGAAGATTGCTTATTACCTTATCAATTCCGAATATACCTGATCTTTGTCGTGGCATTATAATAGTGCTTTACGTATAAATTCTGTTGTCGATCCTAAAGATGGAACCTTTTCAAACTTTTCAATCATTCGAGCCGTAGAAACTTCCATCGGATTGTCAGGGTTGCTATCCAAGTCGTCTAAATCACCGAGATATAAATATCCTTGTTCATCTAAATCTTTAAGAACATATACTTCTGCTGAACACACTATCTCTACTGAGTTCTCTCCTTGTCTCTTACCTTGAATGATATTAGTAGAACTTTCCCACCGGCATTTAATTTCTTCTGCTGTTCCGTAAGTTTTCCCTCCATAACCGTCATCTACCGGTGAAGGCCAATACACTGCTGTCTGCGTGCATGTACGTGTTAAAAATGTAGTTATACTCATATCTTTAGTCGTCAAAACTTTCAATTGCCTTTAATGAGGCACTTCGCTTACTTGAGTTAGCTATTAATCCGCTTGTATCTAAAGCAAGTGCCATCTGTCCGTAACTTGTACTTTTTAGATTCTCTCCAAACGATCCTGAATATTTAATTGAAGCATCACCGAGTTTTTCCTCTGCTGTTTGCCGTTCCCATGTAATGCTTATTATATGCGCCGTTAGCCACCGTTCGATGTCTGCGAGCGTAGTCGTTCCGAGATCGCTACCTCCTAATGTATTAGTAACCATCAAAGTCGCTGAATCTATGATACCTTCAATAACAGAATCTTCTAATGAAGTATTAATAATTTCTTTTACTAAGTCAACTGTTGTCCGTGCCATATTATATAAGTTTATAAATTGCAAATGCTCCTGATAGTATTGCCATTGCTCCTACTATCTTTACTAAGATCAAATTGTTTCCTATCCTTTTGAGTACATGCGGGCCAATATACCCTCCTATGACCGCACCGATACAAAGCGCAATCGTTAATTTAAGTGAAGGAATCCTATTGCCTACTACTATCCATGCTATATATGAAGCTAAACATATTTCAACTTCTGACATCGTAGTAGCTCCTACGCTCCTTCTGCTATTCCTTCCTGATATAAGCTGTCCACTCGTTACTATCGGGCCGAATCCGCCTCCGCTAAGTGCCTTGTTAAAAGAACTTACTAACCCGATAAGAAATATATTCCTCCACCTGAATTTTAATCTCAATCCTAAAAACACTATTACCCCCATCGTTAGCATCAAAATAGCTATATACAATGATAATATCTGTTTATCTATCTCAACACCGATACAAGCACCTACTACTACCGCAACCACTCCGAGCGAAAATATAGTAAATGCCACTTTTAAATCTTTTGATCCCAATGAAAACGAAGCGTTTTTTAATTCATGATGTTTAAACGAAGCAATTACCCCTCCTGTAGCTTGACTTAATAATAAAGCAGGAACCACATCAACGGGTGAAAATCCTACTGCAATTAAAAACGGGCTCAATACCGTACCGTACATCATGCCTATCGAGGAGTCAATGGCTTCCATTAAGATCGCTAATAAAATTATAAGTCCAAAAGTTATTACTGTAATTTCCATATCATTTTTATTATTAAAGCATTAAACACCTCTTTGCCTCTGTAAAACATATATCCGGTTTCTAATGTTGAATGAACATTTAAAGGGAAAATCCCTGAAAATACCAACCTATTCTGATCGTATCCTCCTTGGAAAAATGTCTCATTAGAAACTTTTATTGTTATTTTTTTAGTTAATTTTTCAATGTCCTGAACTCTTATACGGGTTCTGTTTTCATATTTTTTATTGTAAAATATCCGTTGCTCCTGCATTATTCGTATCCCTTTATACTGAACAGCTTGATAAGGACGTGTTTCCTGCTTACATTTATTATGATCCCAGTACGACAATCCACCAATAAATTGAACCTTACCTACTGTTTGAATATTCCCACCAACGATAAACGTCTTCTGATGAAAATGTGGGTTTAACCTATCTTCAACGTATCCTGAATATCGTAACGATTTACCACTTAGATCAAATTGCATCTTTGTCCATGACTGGGCAAATGCTAAACTCGGAATGACTAACCCTATTAGAATCGTAATTAACCGTATTTCCCTTTGATTTAACATTGTTTAATATAAAAGTTAGTATAATATATAATTTAAGTTTAAAGTTCCTTAAATCGCTTTAAAACCGTTTAATTCATCTTCGTCTGGCTTCTCGTAAGTCGTGCCTTTCCAAAGTTTACCTCCAGGAATATAAATGACTTTGCTCTGTTTCCAGATTTTCCGCATATTATTGCGCCACTCACGTTTAGGAGCGATAAAACTCATTACTACAATATGTCCTCTCTGTTCAAATGCACGTGCATATTCTGCAGCACTCTTTAAGTTCCATGCTCTACCTTGATCTGAATAGTCATCGTTGCTATGATCCAACCTCCACTCGTCACCGTCAATATGCTTAACCAACTTTCCTTCGTCAGTTAATTCTTTAACTAACTGTGAAGCGTAATAAGTTTTCCCTGCTCCTGCTTTTCCTGTGATTAAGTAAACCATATTATTTTTTAATTACATTTTATTATTTTTACGGTTTTCCTACATAACTTTCCTTCTTTAGTTAGTTTCTTAACTAATTGAGTAACATAATGAGTCTTGTTACCTGATTTTGCTGTTATTAGATAAACCATAATTTTATCTTTTCTTAATTCCTTTACTTTTCCATAATTTTGAATCAATAAACGTCAGTACTTCACTTTTCCATTCAAGCCCTAACCAATCTATCAATTCGTGCATTTGCCTAAAGTCCCCGTTTATCATTCTCTCCGGCCATATTACTTTTATGTCAAGTCCCTGGTTCATCATTTCAACAAACCGTTTTTCGTGTTGATGTATCCACCACAGCCATCCCTCTTCTTCGGTCTTTGCGCCTACTTTTCTCCTAACTTCAGGACGTGCATAAGCCTTCATAAAACCAGTCTTAAGACAACTATTGATAATCCCTGTTGGTTTTCTTCTTACGATAACCCACTTAGCATTAGGGAATGCATAATGCCATATCGGCCACGTCAGGCACATCTTAGCGCCTTTGTACATCCACTGGCCTCCAGGGTATCCTTGCTTTATCATTACATCCTCCATCCGGCCTCTTAGATTTGTAGGAATAGCTAAGTTTACTATGTCAGGTAAGGGAAATTGCCCTAAATGATCTACATTGATACTTCTTAGGTAAGGTTTGAGTATAGTTTGCCTAATGACAGAATTTTCAAACATTCCTTTTTCGTTGTAACGATTTGGGCCGGACATTTGACCTCCGAATGCACCACACATATTTATTATTCCTGCTACAATTGAGGTTCCAGACCGTGCCGCTCCGGTAATTAAAATAGGTTCTCTCATTTCCAATATAATTTAATCCAACTATTTCTAATTTGATGAGGCCGTGGCTTCCCATGGCAACTCACTATACTCATGCTTTTTGGTAATTTGTGTCTATGATACCTCGCATGATGTTTAAAACTCACTATCCTATCCGGACAAAATTCATCCCATACATCTGCAATGTCTCCTGTTACTTCCCGTACCCAGTAACGTTCTCTACCTTGTGTTAGTTCCTCTGCATGTTTAATATCTTTTATAAATGACTTCCAGAATAACCGTTCATTTTCTTCACCGGCATAGAAACCCATTATATCACCATCGAGTTTAAAACCTTCTTCAAAATCCATCTTCTTACGGCTTATAAAATTCTGACGTGTGCAAAACATCCCATGATAGTCCAATAAAGGTTTTAATGTTCCTGTAATTAAAATATCTAAATCCAAACATAATATCTGGTGTCCGAATAACCCCGATTCTTTACTAAACATATACATCCGTGGAAGTACTCCATCAATAGTAACCATGTTAATTGGTCTCAGTTCGATTTCAGAAGTCAGTTTGCCTAACTTTTCATTCGTAAAACAAACAAACTTAAATTCCCTGTCTGCATATTTCTTACATCCGTTATAAAGGTTCTGAATATATTTAGTAGCTAAATCTTTAGTTACCGTACCGATCCTTTCAAGGTGATAAAGCTGTTTGTTTACGTGTCCTTTAGGGTTTTTGTACTCAGGATATTGCCAGCGGTCTCCCTGCCAGTAAAAGCAAATTATATAAGGTATTGTATCCATTTTATGTGTTTTGGTATGTCTCTAAAATTAACTGTCTTTGGTTGTCCTGTTATGAATATCAAATCTTTAGGTTTCTCTTTCATTCGTAATGCTCTCGAAGATTTCTCCATCCATGAACTTGGGAAAGTAGGCAAATGAGGTTTCCATAATCCGATTAGATCCTGATCGCCTCGGTAATATGTCATATAATAATCCGAACAATAAAGAAAACGATCATATACATCTTTCATCTTTCCGGGAGTAAATAACATTATTCCCGCCTGGTAGCGAAGTATCATTCCAGGTTGTTTAGCAAGGATACGATTCTTAAACATCACCAAATCACCTTCGTAATCTAAAACAGGTTGTAATGAATCTACTATATATGTATCCTGATCTATATACAATGTTCTGCCTTTCGGAAGGTCTGACCGGTAAAGTTCCATCTTTCCCCACCACCCCGGCCATGTATTTTTCATCATTATCTTCTCAACAGGCATATCTCCTTCGTAATTAGTAAGGCAATAAAACGTATAAGGTCTGTCCATGTACCGATCTACATTAAACTGAAGCCTCTCTATATCAGGAATGTTAAAATCACGTCCCCTGATACAAGGAGTCCACCAAATACATATTACATTTACTTTATCCATTGCTTTCTTTTTTAACGAACCAGCATTTATCTATTCCGGTATCTACGTAATTTCTACATAATATCTTTACTGCCCTCTTAACTCCGAACATATTTATATCGTGCCCTGAAATAAGTCCACCCTTTCTGACTTTAGGTGTCCAGGCGCTTATGTCTTTAAATACTGATTCGTATCTGTGACTTGCATCTATAAAAACAAAATCCAGGCTTTCATCTTCTACTTTATCGGCCATGTCCCATGAAATACCTTTCAAAACTTTTACTCTGTCTTGAAACGGGTAAATCCTATCACAGAAAGTTCTAAATGCAATATCCTTTTCAGGGTGATTTATCCATCCACCAGTTTTTCTGTCTTTTTTTATCTGTGTATAACGCTCCCAAAGGTCAACTGCATAAAGTAATTCTAATCCATGACAATGAATTAACAAATGACGTGCAGTAGTACCGAGATCAACTCCTACTTCAGCTCCTATCTTATAACCATTTGAGTTTATGACTTTAGCCAGCCATTTATATCTTGGGTTTTTGTGTCCCCTTTTGTCGTTCATCCCTACAAAATCATTCATATCTTTTTATAATCTTTAAATACTGTAAACTCCGTCAAATCTTTATATCCTTCAGTGAGGTCTTCGTTATTTAATGGTATATTCTGCATCAATGCCAGTCCACGTGCTGCCTGTTCAGGCGTCATGTACATATTCCAGCCTAAAGAGGTTATATCGTCCTCGGTGTACATTACTTCGTGTCTGCCTTCATAACGTGCCGACCTGAACCATTCTACTGCATCAGGGTTATCTGTTAAAATCATTCCTCCTTTGCCTATTTTTAGTAACTTTTTGATATGGAAACTTAAACACATAAATGACTTCGGGATGTACATCTCTGAGGTGAATCTCTTAGCAGCATCGAAAATTCTATAAGGTCGTAACTGGTAAATCCCTGACCAATCGTTTCTTGTAGAATTAAATATCGGAGTCCCTCCTGCATGAATAATACTCTGTGGCACACTTAAATAGGTCTTACTTGGTATGTCAACTTCTTTTATTTTGAGATATTCACAACACAAAAACAATGCATCTGTACAACTATCTACTGCCACGGCATACGGCGCTCCTGTGTATCTCGATACTTCTTCTTCGAACATACGAACTATCTTAAAAGGGTTGTGCCAAAAGTTATAATGTTTCATTACTTTATAATTTCAATAATACGTTTCGCAACTGCTTTAGGTGGATTAAGTATAAAATCCTGTCTTACAGGCGCTGTTTCGTCTTTTGTGTATCTTTCTTTTAGTCTCGACTGCATGTCAGTATCCATCCTTCCAGGGTCAATTAAATTAAATCTCACTTCAGGATGTTCTGCTCCGTAAAGTTTAATTAACATATTCAATGTAGCTTTACTCAAACAATACGCATTCATGCCCGCAATAGGTCTAAATCCGGCCCCTGAAGTGATTACGCATATATTATTAACCTGAGATAATACAAAGTCTATAATTACCTTATTTGACCATGTATTTACCGTCATGCACTCTACGATCTCCCATAATTTACAATCTTCTAAAGGTTTTATCTTACTTAACATTCCAGCGTTTAATATCACAGTATCTAATTCTACACCTTCAAGAAATTCGACTAACTCATGATATAAGCTATCAATTTGTCCTAAGTCAAATGAAAGGAAATGGAATTTATTACTTTTAATCTCAGGGCGGTTTCTTGAAATGCCATACACCGTATCTCCTTGTGATAGATACTGTTTAGTCAATGCTAAACCTAATCCTTTGCTTACGCCTGTTATTAAAATTTTCATTATACGTGTTTTAACCAACTCGAATCTTCATAAACCCTATCTGGTATTCCTATCACTTCATTAACTGCATTACGAACTTCAAACCTATCTGTATAGTTATGCCCTGCTATGATTCCTCCTTTTCTTACCAATAGTAAGGACATTTGGAGTTCTTTAAGTATATTTTCGTACGCATGATCTCCATCAAGATAAACCATGTCAACTTCTTTAGGTAAATAAGGAATAGAATCTAAAAATGACATTTTTAATTTTACTACACTTGCGTATTTTATCATTCTATTATCAAACAAGGTCTCTACTTTCTCCATGTCGGATTGTGAAGTCAGGTCGTCTTTGTCGTATCCTCCTTTCCACGGATCCACTGCATAAAGTAAACTGACTCTACCTGATTCTAAAAACATCTCCGTACTCTCTCCTGTATAGCTCCCTGATTCTATCATTACAATATCATCTGGAAGGGTACTGATAAAATGAAGTAATCCCACACGCTGCACCCCTTGGCGCATCGTTAAGACTTTAGAAGATATAATATTCTGATTCATTATTTATGTCATTTAATGTTTCTTCTATGTAAATTATATCATTAATCACTCGCATGGCACAACCGTTTAAAAGATGTACCGGAGTTGGATCTTCGTTTAATAAATATTCCTGAATAGTGTATTTAACATCCGCGAAACCGAACCTACTTCTTATGCTGTTAGTTCCGGAAAACCTGGTATTTATTTCAAATGGGATTACTTTCCCTTCTTGTACTTTAGCCTGTACATTTATGCTTCCCCTGAATGGGATGTAACTCAACATCTTATTTATGAGTGATTCTACCTGATCGTTATACTCAAAAGTTACTTCAGCCCGTGCGGTGTATCCGTCTTGTAATTCTCTACGAAAAACTATAAACCCGTGTAAATCCCCGTTTTTCTTGACATAAAACGATATAGTCAATTCATCTCCTGTTAGTAATTCCTGAAGGATATAGTTTACATTGTTAAATTCAGTTAGGTCTTTAGGGTTTATATGTATATCCTTGCTTCCCTTACCTTCGTTTGGTTTTACTATGATACTTTCAAATTCTCCTTTGTAATCTTTTACCATACAAGTCTCAGCAAAAGGAATCCCGTAGTATTTAAACCACTCAGAGTTTTTAAATTTATTAAATCCCATCCATGTAACTTCTGAAGGGCTAACCGCTACCGGGCAATCTAACTGATCCCTAAACCTCGATAAATAATAAGCCTCCGCATCGGTAGTAGGAAGTATCAATTTTATATCTTCTTTTTTTACGATTTCTTTAATCTGCGAACAATACACAAAATCCTGATATGCCGGTTCTACTCTATACGATTTATCACAAAGATGAATTCCTATATTGACCTCTCGTGTATCTGTACCTATTAAAGTAAACTGAGAACCAAAAGAACGTCTAATGTTTTTTAAGACTCCTTGTCCTACCATCCCTCCTACACCTGTAATTAGTATTTTCATAATTCTATATATGGAAATGTTAATACTTTTGGTGTTGATTCTTTGATTTTCCTAAATTTAATATCTTGTGCATCTTTCCTCCTGCCTTTCTTAAACTCTGTATTTATGGCATCAGGGATAACGGTATTGTCATATAAATTAACAAAAATGTCTAATACCTTATATTCCCCTGCCTTATTACGAAATCTCTTATGATGAAAACCAGATACTCCATGATACCTACCTGAAAGACGTTCATCGTATCCACCTACATCCCAAAATAGCTTTTTAGTCAATAGTATAGCTGCTCCATGTTCTCCAATTTCTCTATCTGACCCTATCTCCCAGCGCCTAAACATATAAATCTTACCTTCGTTTAACTTAGGGAGTACTTCAAGTATCTTTTTAATTGATTCACTTGGTATAATATGATCTATATCCAGATTCAGAACCCACTTAGTCTCAGCATGATGAAAAGCAATATTTCTACAAGCAAGAAAATTATACCTTACCTTTTTTGTTATTCTGAAAAGGTCAATTTCTTGTCCATTGAATTTACTTCTACTGACAGGAAATTTAGAGCTACAATCATCTACTAATATCAATTTTACCTCTTTAGGATATTTTTCCCATTCTTCCTGCTGACGTTTTAGCATCTCAGGGTTATTGTAATATGAATATACTACACTTATCATATAAGCAATCTGTCAAGGTTAAAATTCTGCATCTCAGGGATCATAGATGAATAAACCTGTTCTGCAAGTTTCCGGCTTGTCTTTCCGATGCCTTCAGATAATTTTTCTATTGATTCCTGAATATCTTCTACGCTTTCCCACGGAATGCAATGCGGAAGGTTAAGTACATTCGTAATAGCAGGGATACCTCTTAACCCCATCTCTTGGATACTTACCCCTCCTCCTACGTAATCACTTAAAAACAACCCTGTGAAGCATTTACGGTACATCTTATCCGCTTCACCTGCATTCCACTCGTCTTTAGTGAACGATCCGTCTCCTATTATAAGTTCATGATCCAATTTGAGCTTGTCGATATAATCTTTTCCGTGATAATCCGGTTTGCTCTTATTTAGATAAGTATAAACTTTATCTCCTTTTTTTGTAGGCTTCGGCTTGTGTCGGGCTACTGTCTTAATCAGGCGACAAGGTATTTTATAATTGTTTTCCATAAAATCCTTTATCTTTGGAGAATCGGTTACGTTGGTTACTCTACGATTAAGTACATAATTCCGTAACTCAACATCTTTAAGCTCCCATGAATCTACTCCCATCCAGTATATTACTACCGGTCCACGATGATCACGTAAGAAATGATACGCTACCCTTGACTTATAGCAGCCAAACATTACAACCGGGTGATGCCTGTTATTATACTTAGCGAGATTATACTGCTGTAAGAATCCGAAAGGTCTCATCGGCATTGATACAAATCCTTGTTTAATTTTCATTTTATTTGAATTTTGTTCTTAATTTTATCCAAGGTAATATATTGATAACCATGCCATCGAAGGTCATGTTTAGAATTTTCACTAATCCTTTGCCACATATAATTATCGGGTTTCCTTCTTCAATATTAAAGACTTTGCCGATATGGCTTTTTCTGTTTACAATATTTCTATCTTTTATCTTTTTACACTTTATAATCCTTAAATTTTTATCTTCTGTAGATGTATAAGCTCCTAAATACGGATAACCAACAGCATCTACAAACCTACATATATATTCAGAATCCATTGTCCAATCTACCTGGTAGTCGTCTTTATCCCGCCAAACACTATATGATGACTTTCCTACTTGAGAACGACTCTCAATTTTTTCTTCGTTTAGAATCTTTTTAAAGATCTTTTCTGTTATATCTGCATAAAGTTTTCCTACTTTATCTATTGCATCTGAAATGGTAATAGGGTAATCAATCTCTATCATATACTGGTCGATAACATATCCTGCATCAAATTCATTACATGCAAAAAATGCCGTTACCCCTACCATTGGATCTTTATTCAAAAGAGCAGTTACCAAAGGAGCAAACCCCCTGTATTTAGGTAGTAATGAATCATGTAATACAATAAGATTCTTAGTGCCTTTTAATAACTTACGCCACCCTATGGCAATAGTATAATCCGATTCTGATTCATCTTTTAAGTTAATGTCATACGCATTACAAACACTTTCAATATCGTAATAGTAATCTTCTATAACATCTTTGTCTTTAGCGATTACCACACAATGAATCTGACTCAAGAAATCAGCATTATTAACTAACCTTTTTAAGGTAATAAGTCCTTTTTTTCCTGCCAGTAAAAGACGTATCTTTTTCATTGTTGCCTTTCTAAAATTTGTTTTACCGTTGATTTTTTAAAATCTTTAATAGCACTATCCGGACTCGCATTTATCACTTCTATTCCTAATCGTTTAGCATCCCTCGCAATAAGCGGAAAACTTCTTAAATGCCTGTCAAAGGGAAAATGCCTACGTCGTTTTTCATTTATCACCCGCTTGCCATATACCTGATGCCAATGTTGATGCTCTTCGTCCAACTTCATATCGAATCCTAAAAGAACTATTCTTTTTACTCCTGCAAGAGCTGCTATGCTCATAGCTGCTGCTCCACTGTTTCCATTCCAGCATACCCCATTCGACTCTGTGCTTATTCCTTTCTTGCCTATTCGTCTTAATCTTTTTATGCTTGAATCTATTTTAGAGTTTCCGTTGCACGTTACCTTAAGTCCCGGAAATTTAGCCAGGCCGAGTTGCTGTTTTACATAAAAACCGTTGTCTCCAAAGAAAACTATATCGATCCAGTCTCCTATTAAATATGCTACGTTTACTCCTATCACATGCTTCGTGTGAATTGAAGAAAGATAAGGGGAATACGCTCCGGGAGGTAACTCGTTATTCGATACCTTTTGGATTATATCATCAGGAACGTCAAATTGTCGTGGCATACTATGCCCACCACCGATAATCCAGCATTCCCCTCCTTCCCACATTTTAGGAACTTTCCACATATCTTTATTTTTCGAGTTCCTGTATTAACTCTCCTGCTGCCACTTTGCGTAAAGCATTTTCATTGATAGTTTTTCCTTGGTCATCTACAACATCATACCACTGGGCATTTCGTTGTCTCAAGAAAAACTTCGCTGACTTTCCTACAAACTTTGGCTTATCAGATGGCTTCTGCTCTAATGCCTCAATCCAATTCGATAAACCACTTACTTCAGCTTCTGTAGCTTGGAATTTCTCCCCTCCTTTGATCTTACGACCATCACGAAGGCTCATTTTTCCACGTCCTCTTTTTATCCACCAAATAGCTGCCGGATTGTTTTCGTATTTTACCATAATTATTTCCTCCTTTAAAATAAATGACTTGATTAGTCATTAATAAATTTAAGATGCTGTTACTACTAAAATCCCACTGCGACCATCATAGTCACTTCTAACTTGTGGAACCTGAATGGTAAGCACTTTGTATTTATGTACAAAATTTCCTTCAGTAGTCCATTCGACATTCTGAATAGGAAGACCGCGAACTAATCTAACAACATCACTGGTCATCTGCACCAGAAGTAATGTAGTAGATGCAAGAGTGTCAACAACTTTTATACCTTTTATCCCGGAAATCTTCAGGATTCTTTCCCTTATGGTATTTGTCGTACCATTTGAAAGAGAATCACTATAATCACCGTCAATAAGAGTTTCGTAAGCTGTTGGAATGTACAACATATACGGCCCGAAATGATAGTCATCAATCAGATCCTGTTTCATATCTAATACATCATCTACCATTTCTGCAGGGGTCTTACTCGATCCACCTGTCCATGCTGATATTGCCCTTGTGTTCACATCCGGATGATTTACGTAACTATAAATAGTACCTCCGCCAAAAGCGTAAGTAGTACTTGTAAATAACATACCTTCCAGCTTTTCAGCTACTTTCCTTGTTGCAATTTCTACCATCGAAGTATCAAGACCATTACCCATGTTCCGACTTGCATTTAAGACACGGGAGTTAATCTCGTAATCTGAATGTATAATCGGTACTGGTAAATAATGATACCCAAAGTCAGGACGATCACCTTTTGACCTTGAAACACCGTCCATTGTAAGATCGGCTTCCTGTGCATCACTTATGTCATGCGTTTCGAGAATTGTAGTCCCCATTGCATTTCCTAAGTTATGTATCAAGTTGTTGTCGATCAAATCCTGAATACCGTTTAACCGGTAACGGGATACTTCCATTATTTTGTCATCTAATGACTTCCACTCATCCCTTCGGAGAGTAGCATTAGTAACAGGAACAGATTTGTAACTTTCTGCTTTCTTAGCGTCTCCCCCTTGGAACACAGTAATGTAAGATTGTCCATCTTTACCAATAAATGGGCGAAGTTTCGCTGTATCCATTCTTCCATTCTCCATCATATACGCGGCTAATTCACCTTGTGCCTTGCCGTTTCCCATAAAATCCATATTTTCCATTATTTTTTCCTCCTTTCTTTTTTAAATTATACGAACTAAAATCCGCTTGTTATATCCGAGTGTACCACTGGATTCTTCACCAGAGGAATCACTTACGTCAAGAGCTTCTATTGCTTGACCAACAATTACTTGCGGTATAATAGTAACTGTATTCTTTTCTTGCTGAGATTCGCTCTCCCATGATTCTACATCATCAGTGTGAACTTGCAAGTATCCAGCACCGTTACTTTCTAAGAAACTTCCGATAACTGCGGTTTGACCATCAGCTAAAATACCGTAAACTATTTCACCACGATTCGGAATCCATACCTGAACCATGTCGCCATCGGCATAAGCATCGTCAATGTCATTGCCCTGAAGTTCGTCTTCAAGAGCAAACATAGGGAGCGCGCTCCCTTCAGAAGTAGAATGTGCCTGTACATTACCTGTACTTACTATCTCTACTAACATACCGGGATATATCGCTGATTCCGCTTCAATTTCCTCTACAATATCCAGGTATTTTTTAACTTTAATTGTGTTATAAGCCATAATTTTTACCTCCTTTTATTTATTTTCAATTTCAACACCCATAGGTAAAAGAACTTCTACCTTTTTACCACCTACGTCTCCACTTCCACCCTGTCCGCTGTAATCTGCAGGAACGGTAATAGATTTAGAAACTTTATCCAGAACAACGTCTGACATTACTTCCAAGTCTTCTTTGACCCAAACATCTTTTGAGTTGTCAAGAATACTTTGAATTTTTGCTGTCCGTTGTTCTTTGTACACATTAATACTTGATTTCACCTGATCCTGCATCTCTTTAGGCATAATTGCTATATAATCATCAGTAGTCTTGAGTTCCAAAACTTCTAATGCCTTTTCACGATTTACCTGAAGAACAGGAGCCGGTTTTTGCTCAATAGGGAAAAGTTTATCAATTAAAACTTCCTCCTGAGTAAGCAACCATTCTTTGTCTGCTTCTGCAAAATGGGTCAACCTATTATCTATAAGCTGCTCTATTTTGGTCAAGCAACATAATGACTTTTCTTTTGTCATAATTTCGCCTCCTTTATTATTATTACTCTGCGGATCCTCTGTCCTCCGCATGGACATAGTTAAATATTCGACATTGCGCCGAACTTCAACAGGATCACCTAAAAATTCGACCTTTGTGTCCTGATCTGTTAATTGGTAATTCTGTCGATAGAGAATTGATTGACCCTGTTCTTCACGTCTGTCAACAGTATAGATTATATGATCATTAAATATTTCTGTTAAATAATATACTTTCAAATCATTATCCATGCTGTCAAGTTTCGCTCGTACAAGGTTCATCAGTTCCAGATACCCCTGAGTATTCGTAATCGGGAGTACTGAGAACCCTTCTTTGTTTAATTGCTTAAATGTTTGCAATAAATCCACTTTGTGACCTCCTTTCCTATTAGTACGTACTCCACAACCATCATTCCAGGAACATGCACCTGTCCCGCCGGGCAGGAGAGCCAAGTGATCTGGCCTGTAATTTCTTGCAATAGATACGTAGGTTTCACCGTTCCATTTCCCTTCCGTTGCGTCTTGGTCTGTAAAGACCCCTACACTTACATCTAAAGGACGGTTTTGTTTTATATAATTTAAAGCCTCTGGAGACATAGCTTGTAACTTCTCTATATCCAACCATGCTTCTGCTTTTAGTTTTCCATCTTCCATGCAGGTATTAAAAAGTACCCCTACACTACGTTCAAGTATATCAGGTCGTTCTGCTGCTGATAGGTTAGTCCCGTTTTCTTCCGGATGGTCAATAGTTACCGGTCGGCCGTTCCATGCTTCTACAAACTTTTCTAATTCTTCTTTTAAGTGAAGTATCGCCCCGGCGCTTCCACTGTGAACACCCTCAACCATCATTACTACAGGAACGACTAAATGTTTCTTACCCTGATAGGTTTTAGTCTTTGTTTGGTAAGCATCTGCCTGGATGCTGTGTACTGTGAAATTTTCTTCCATATCTTTAATTTTTATGTTCTATTATTGGCAATGCAATACATCTGCATTGTGGATGCACAGGTATTAAGTTCTGAATTTGATCCAATGTATAAACTCTGCCATGTAAAGCCGCACACTGAGGGCAAACTCTATCGTCCCCTGCAGTTCTAAATTCTGCTTGCACTTTGACACCTTCGAGTCCCCAATTACGGTATTCCTGTACAGTAGCTTGATGGTGAGCCCGGATTATTTCGGTTCGTGCCATTATCTCAGCTCTCCGCTTGGCAGGGACAAACCTCCCTAAAGTATCCGTCAATCCAAGTTCACCCATCCCGCTACCATTTATTGTGCCTACAAGTTTACGTGCCAAAAGTCGTGGGTTATCACCGTCTGCCATGCCCTGACTTAATACCCTGCTTATCTGAGTTGACATCTGGCTCGTTATACCCTTTAATTCTTCGTATGTGCGTGTATAAAGCAATCCGACTCTATCCATGTGGAAAGGTGCCACCATACTCGTCTCAATGCCTCCTGTACTCTCTAATGAAGGCACATCCATAGCTCCACTTCTGTTCATTTCGTATCTCGCCCGTATAATCCCGCGCTTATAACTTTCTTTGATATATTTGTTTGTCCATGCACGGTCGATAGGTTGTCCGAGACTAACAAACTCGCTAGTCTCAAGTAAGCCTAAATTCTTTTGCTGTTCCAACCAGTCCATGAACGCTTGTACTTTATCCTGACTGCGTGGAAAGTTAAATGCTTTTTGGCCGGGAGGAGTCATTTGGTATATTTGCGGTTGCAAGTCAAAACAATCCTGCTCAATTATAGCTTCTACAATTACTCTGGTAAGTGCATTAAATCTACGATTCATATCCCTTACAAACCGATTCCTTAAAACAGTGGTTCGTGTCGGGTCGTACTGATTTGCAGTATTAACAGTTAAATTATATGTACATACTTCACACAACTAACTTTCCTCCTTTATATTTAAAGAATGCACAACTACTATGAGGCATCCATTCTTGGAGCTTTTCAAAACGGTCTTCATTCTTTTCTATGAACTTAACAGGAGCAAGTAGTGCTTGATATTCTGATCCTTCCCGTTTTTGATAAAAATAATAATCTAAAAGTCCTAATACGGTAACTCCAGGAATCCAATATGGTGATAAAACTTCTATGCAATGGCTGAAAGTCGGATCTTTCTTCGGTGCATCGAAAATACATATCTCGATCTTATGTCCTGGATACGAAGGTATATTCTGGTCGATATTACCTCGTACTGGAACTATATTTTTATATATCCGTTTTGCATTCCGCATAAACATAGGTTGTAAGTTCTGACTAAATTCTAATTTAATACCATATTCTTTGGCAATACCTATCTGCTGGTCGTTAGCCTTCCATTTGTCATAAGCGTAATAAGGCAAGTTGTATCCCGCATTCACCAATCCTTTTAGCAACGGGACACTACTCGCCCCAAACCAACATCCTAATTCCATTGCCACCCCTTGCCCTGTCCACTTTGATCCTAACAGTTGCATATAATCATGTACGATATCGGAAGTCATTTCAGGTATCTTACCTAATTTACTTTTAGCTCTCATTTCATTCTTTAATTTTATTCTCTTCTTTCTTGATTTCATTTTTATCTTCAATTTCTTTTTCTTCTTTTGTTATTACTGGCTCTTCAATTATCGCTGCTTCCTGCATTTCTTTTATTAAGTCAATTTTGTTTTTGTCCAATCCTAAAAGGAACTCAAAGAATGCTGCTGGAGGTATAACCTCTTCTGCTGCCGGCACGGATACATATTCTTTTAATGCACTTGCCCGAATTTTCCCTACTTCTGCCAAATCCTTTTCACTCTTAGCAAATAGGTCACTCCATGCTACTGAATACTTCCCTGTTATAGGTTTCGGCAAGACTCCAAACTTTATACATCTTTCAGCAAAAGGTCTTACTATCTCTACTTCGGTATATTCCTCTCTACGTGTTTTAATGTAATCCCGCCATTCGTCCTGATCCTGAGTACTTGATAATTCTCCACGTTCGCTACCTGTTAGCATTCTCTTTGGGATCCCGGTAACGGCTGAAATCATTTGTATCTGAACATCTACATGACTCTTCGGGTCTGCTATTTGCATCGCCAGCTCTTTCATGTTTATTCCTTCAGATACTAATATCCTTCTGAGATCGTGTTCGTATTCGTCGATCTGGTCTTTTAGGTCGTCCCGCATCTTATCACTCATCTTAAAATCGTCTTTCAATTCCCCTGAATATCCCGGTCTTGCTCCACGCCAAAACATCTCCGCACTTCCTCCTACTAACTTTTCTAAATCCATCAATCTGTTATACACAGATTCTAAAACAGGAAGTCCGTTTATCTCTTCTTCTAATCTTTCAAATACAGTATGTAATATTCTCGAATGATGCACCTGTAATGAATAGGATTTACCTCCACTTCCGGATTCATTTAGAGTTATGTTGTAAACAGTAGGCAATCCGTAACGTGAATCATTAGTGTTTGCTTCCCATTTATCAACTTTAGCATTGTATTCACTTACCGGCCTAACGTATAATAATTTTCTTGTAGTCCCTTCAACAGGCAAAAGAAATTCATCTCTGCATTTTACATCATCGAATCCTAATAACAGAACAGCATAATGACCTAAGCAAGTAAGTTTATCCAAGCGTATGAGTTTGCTCTTTAGATTTAGTTGCTCTTCGAGAGTTTCCCAAGCCTTTTCAAATGTGGTCTCCTGGTCGTCTTTGTTTTCTGTTAATCTCAGATCACCTTTCCACGTCATGCTTACAGGCCGGTTTATGATCGCCTTAGCAATATCTTGTCGTTTGTATTTTAGCCAGTAATCACTGTATTCTATCGTATCTGGATATCCTAATGCCTGGAATAAGTTACGATCACCTCCGTATTGCTTCCCGAAGCCATTGAACAGATTTAATCTATCTACCAAAGTCCCTGGCAAAGTAGACAATGTTTGTAATAACGTTTGTTTTTTAGCCATTAAATAAGTTTTAAAAATTCAAGTATTCCAAATTGTAAGATACAAGCAGCCCCGATTGATGCGACTATCACCTCAGCACTCATCTTCCAGAACTTGTATCTTTCGCAGTTCTTTTCTAATGTCGCTCGGATTATTTCTTGCTTTTCAAGGTCTGTTACTCTACCATTGGTTTCTTTTACATGCTTGATTAAATTATCCAACCTTGGACGAATAACCTCGTCTGTAATAGTTTCCTGTGCCTGCAACTTAGCTGATATTTTACTATCGAATGCAGTTAAAAATTCTTTTAATTCAACATTTGTCATGACTTTAAAATTTAGGTTAATACTAATTAACCCTTTTATATAGTGCAATTATCCTTTCCTTATCCTGAACCGAATAATATATTATTCTTATCTAGTGGACTTATTGTCGTTCCTGTCCTTGTTGTGAATTTCGAAGGGCACTGTGGATTTGTACATTCTTTCTGAAGAAAAGGATATATGCCTCCACACGAAGGACAAGTCCAATTCACGTTAAAAAACGGAATGCTATAATAAGATAAAAGCCTATTACTCTCCATTAACATTTCTACCAACTTCTTTTTTGGCATCTTCATATATATCTTTTCTTTTTCCTCATTGGTCACGTCAGCAACCCGACAATAATTAAATTTACCCATTGCTTTATAATTTTACCATTTCCTTAACCCTGGAGATGTCGTTGTCCTTCCTTGTCCTGTGCCTCTTGGAGTTGTGCATCCTCCACGACCAATATTTTTCCTTGTGCCTCCACCAGAACCGTCTCTTCTTGGTATTCCTTTTGTTGTTTTCATTTTACTTTTATTAATTTACAATTCACTATTCATTAATACTTTATTCGCCAATAAAACAGAATTATTATATTCCTCCTTAGAAATATACTTATCTTTATTCCCCTCAATTTCCTTTTCAAATCTTCGGGATTCCTTGCATGTTAATATCGGTATGTTTCTAATTTTCATACTCATTATTTTACTTTTATTAACTTATAAATAGACTTTTCAACTTTGTGCTTATCTCTTAATTCACTTTGCTTATCTTCTGCGCTTTTAAATGTATTAATAATCAGTCCTTCGATATAATCGGTATTAGCGACTTCATTTAAGTTAGCTTCCATTGTCTTTAGATTTATTTTCAATCCATTCAAATATAGTTTCATATAAACTTGTTCCAAGGGCATACGATAATACGATTTTCTGCCACTTAGTATCTGTAAAAAGTAGAAACGGAATAGCTACCAATGCAGCAAGTATCAAAACCGTATATACTGCTCTCCACTCGAATTTAGTCGCTTTATTTAGCAACACTCCGAACTGTTTTTTGACCATATACGATAAAAATATAAATATAAACAAGTAGCATATATCTATATAAGCAATCAGTCCTTCGTAAATCTGTTCCATTAGTTCCATATTTTATATTTTGTTTTCATCTTATATATTTATGCCTAAAAAGGCGAGTGTCCATAGTGTCATGGTGTCATGGTGTAATTTCATTAATAAAATATTTCTTCTGTATGTTCAAAATTTGTTAAAGTAGGATTATTTTCAACTACATATACGGCAGTAGGCGCGTAATATAATTTTGAGTTTATCTCACAATTTGTTATTATAGTATTATCCCCGGTAATATATATATGACTGGTAGGTTTGCTTTTTGCGGTATCTAAACAAAGATCATTTATTACTATATTTGAGTAAATGCTCCCTGAAAATACCCTGAAATCATAAATAGCAGACCCGCGAATATTGTTAAATACGAATCCAGTTGAATTTGTTGATGCATCCCGTGTTGAAGATTTACTGAAATATATCAATACACCGGAAGCACCTTCGTAATGATATATGTTTTGATATTCTAAATTTTGAATATCAGCGTCTTTATGTCCGAAAATCCTAATCGTTTGATTCCCGGCTGATCCCGTAGATATATATTTATGATAAATATTCCTGTAATATAAATATTCTACCGTTCCTGTTCCTTTTGGATTGACAATAACATTCAAATAATTTAATGTGGCAATGTAATCATCATTGGTTGCGCCATTCAGATAACGTACTATTCCATACTTTGTACCAAATCCTAATCCAATACCATCCTGATTCGCAAAACTACCAAGTTGATTCATTCTGCAATGTTCAAATAATACATTCTGGCAAAGTTGTGTATTGACTCCCCACATCATAGTATCTTGAATCTCAATACCCTTAACGATTAACGAATCTACATTTACAAACAATAGTCCAATATAATCGTAGTGATGTAAATTATCATGAGCCGGATTGGCCGTCCTGTCCTGATTAACCCCGTTTCCATTAACGACGCTTTCCCCGTATCCGGTAAGTTTACAATTCTCATTGGTATCCCAATCGCTGTTTGTTATAATGTTTTTGTTTATATCGTCTCCTAACTTTATATCGGAATCTGCTAAAATCAATTCTGTATTACTTGTCATCGCGACGCTTGTGAGAATAATAGCATCTTGTTCATAAAGAAGAACTGCATCATTAGCTGCCATTGCTGCATTTATAGCAACCGCATCATCCGTAGCTCCATCACCGACAATAGCAGGTTCGTTAAAAGTTTCCGGGAAATCAATAAAGCTAAACATTGCAGTCTTTGCAGCTTCTGTCAATGGAGTAGTAAAACTAATAAGATAAGGAATTGATAAAATATTATCTTTATTCCAGTCTTGTCTTACGAATAATTTCCCTGAGTAAGCTGCCTGTACGAACTTTGAAACGGTAGCCTGGTTAATCTTCTTCACCCCGGTAGATAAATTCCAACTCCAATAAGCACTTTCTGCCAACAAATCAGCATCCCATATCTCTTTTGCACTTCCTGCAACATTCCTGCGATCAAATATATCGTACTGAGAATCAGCAGATGATGAAGGATTGAAACCAATAACACCACTTACAGGAGTTAGTTTCTCATAATCTAAACTGTAATACGTTTTTCCCTCATTCATTGTTGTAATCAGATTTTCAATTCCTGTTAATCCTAAATGAGTTTCTAATGCTGCTTCTAAATGTGAAGGCAATAAAGGCTTAGGATAAATCCAAAGTGTACTACTCTGATTGCAAAAAATATTCCTCCCGTTTATTCTCTCTACATCTGCGAATCGTGTTTTTAAAGGAGTATCCATTGTTTCTCCACAATAAAACATATAATACAACCCGGCAAGTTTAACCGCTTCAATTTGATCAGAAGATAATTTAAACGAGTCATTCGCTGTAATCATTCTATACAGTAGGCTCCCGGCTGTTATCGTTGTCGGAGAAGTTGTGTATCCAAGTAATTTTAGAATATTAACATGCTTACTTTGAGCAGACTTGAAAAGTATCAAATCTTTTGCACTTCTTATTGATTCGTCTTTTGTTGTGCCGATGGCAGTTTCGTAATCAACTGCTGTACGATCAAATAGCAGAATATGTTTTTCCAAGTGATCATCCCACAAATCATCTACAATTAAGGCGTTTGGCGTTGCCCCTGTAAACAAAATATCACCAAGTATAGCATCAGAAGCAGCATTAGTCGCATTGTAAGGAAATGAAATCTTTATATCTGCTCCGTTAAATTTAGTAGTCTGTCCTGAAACATTAGCATAGTATTGCCAATCCTCTGAGCGGAAAGGAAATAGAGCTGTATTAACAGTCCTGTTACTTCCGTCTGTATTTAATGGCAAATGAATATCGGCACTTCCTGACTTTCGATATACAGCATATCCATATTGTAATTCCGGCGATGCTCCTTTTAAATAAGAAGATACAGAAGGCAATCCTGTTGCAGCTATTACAAGCAGATGTCTATCGTTACCACTATAATCGTAATTCAAAAATACCTCATTAGCTGTTGATTCTCCATCAGCGGGATGTATAAATTTATTATGCCATAATGCAGAAAGGCCGGAATCCATTTCGTCCCATCCACATATCCCCGCTTTAATTTTTGTCTCCAAAGAGTATCCACCGGTTGAATATGCGCCTGAACCCCCATTTTGTGCTTGCTGAATGCCTAATTTATCCCAGTTTGCATTCCAGGTGTAATTCTTATTTTCAACAAACAAATCAGGTGTTTCACTTTCATCTATATAAATCTTAATATCGTCTTTGCTGATCCATTGACATAGCACTTTATACCTAACTCCGTCTTGTAGCGTTGTTTCTCCAAAAATATGGACGTTGGCAGCTCTGTTAAATATATCCAATAACTTAGTAGTAGATGTTACTAATAATGACTGATAAACATTTGATGTCCCGCTTGCTCCTATTCCCAATAAAGTCAATCCCTCATTAGCCGTTAAAGTAAATTCATGGTAAGAAGTAAACCCATAATCTGTTAGCCAATTATCTCTTACGTATCCCCAGTTACTTCCTTTATAATATTTACAAAGTATGTCAATATCATTATCGTTTCCTGATTTGTCTGTCCACGTATTTTCTTCAAAATCAAAACTACCTGACCAGAAAGCCATATCTGATAGATAATTATCTAAACTATCCCCACTCCTGATAGATACGACATTCTGAAGACAAGCCCCTAAAACAGGAGAAATAATATTTCTTATTCCTGTATTCATGCTACAACTCCTTTCCCTCTTGCATCCATCAGCACCTCAAATGCATCTGTTAATACTCCAATATGAGCAACGCTTAACGATTTTCCTATTATTCCGAATGCTAATTGCCTGTCTGAAAATTGGTCAACTGTAGTATCTGTAATTCTTGCCCCTATCCCGATATTGCAATCAGGTATTGCCGTAGAGATTCCATTTACTGTTACTCCTGACTTGTTTTTGTAATAATCAAGAGTAGCAGCTCCCCGTCTTTGAGCAAGCATCATCCCTAATGTAACGTCATCTGCTGAAGTTAAAGATCCCGGAACCCCCATATTTACTCTGATACTAACCTCATCCACTCCGTTATATGGATATAATTGATTAATTGCGGAGTTGTCATCCATTTTATTTCCAATATCACAAGCACCAGTAGTATTCTCCGTCCCCGAATAAACCCCAATTAAAGCATCATCTAATACATAATGTACTGAATCACTTGATGGATTGAAATTTGTGTCTATATAACTTGCTAATCCATCCCCTTTAAATCCCTCATATTGAGTAAATGTCGGATTACCAACTGTCGTAGCATCAAACTGCCTTTTAACTAAGTTCCTTAAAGAACTTTCTGAAGTTTCATTGCCTAAATAATACATTGCATCAAACGCTTCTGATAACGAAGAAATACCGAAGCCACTGTATAAACTTTTAATAAACGTATCTATTAACCCTTTTTGGGTAGTACTTAATTTAGTTGCTAATCCAGTAATATAAGTATTAAGATCGTTTGTATATATATAACTATCTCCACTCCTGCGAGAAACAGCATCCCACAAGACGCTACTTAATACCGGCTGGACTATATTTATATTTCCTGAATCCATAAATTTACATTGTTTGTATTTTTGGCCATACTTTTATCGTATCTCCGCCGCCTGTAAATGCCTTTACGCTTCCACTTATACGAGTCCCCACATTAAAAATATAACTCGTTCCTGATGGGACTGAAGTCCCCACTTTTTTCGCTTCCTTAATCATAACCTGATCGAAGAAAGTAACTCCGCTATCTGCGCTTAGCCTGATCTGATACCATTGTGATGCTATCGTTGGTTCAACAAGAATCCCAACTATCCTAAATGGTTTAGTTGAAGTTGCTGCTGTTAATGCTCCTTGAAGGGTTTGGTATGCAGTACCCCATGATAACCCATCTGTATTGTCTCCAATAGGAGAGGCCAATGACACATCGGTTATAGTTCGGCCTGCAATCCCACCGCCAAAAACTAAAGGTTGTTCGCTTATGATTCCTTTTAAATAAGCAAGCGCAGAAGTCGATTCGTTCACTACTAATTTAGGAGTATCGACTTTATTACCAATGCCATCTGACATCTGTAAATTATCGGTGCTGTCTTTTGCCGGGAATATTTCCGCCAGTGCATCTCTTAGCCTTGCTGTTATTCGTGTCATAACTTAATTATTTTACTATTGTCATCTGAGACAGGAACGTGTCCTGTGTCGTCTGTCAAACAATATAATACCGTATCGCAAACTCCGACAACTGCATTTCGTACAGATTCCCTTAATACCGGTTGTACTTCTGTTCGTTCCATTACCAATCGAATCCAAAGGTTATACTTCCACTTGTGTAATCTCTATCATATATTCCAGCACGCCATGAGACTCCACCCGCATTAGCTTCGATTACTTCACGTTGGCCGATCTCGAAGTCGTTACCATCGTTGTAATAATCCTGCCAATCAGCATCTTTGTTGCACTTAAACTGAAGCGTAACCACTGCCGTTGCATTCTCACTTGCTGCAGAACTATCTTCTTTGTCTGTCATTCGGATTGAAAAGAACAATTTACTTATTCCGAGTTTACGTGGCTGTACCACATTTGTCCAGTAATTGGATGACCCTGGAGCCGTATCTACTACTGCATATTCGTAAAAGTCTCCTGCTTTTCTACTGTTTGCCATAATTTTATGTATTACTTATAGTTTATAATCTATTTTTATGTTTTGCTTTTAATTTGTAAGTTAAATTAACAATTTTGCTGTTGTGTGAATATATGCAATTAAATCTTTCTTTATAATCACATGCCCTCCGGGCTCAAAATAAAAAATCATATAATTATCATCTGACTCCCATGGTTCGAATAATTCTATAAAATCCCATATTTTACCATTTAATGTTTCTACTCTAATTTTTGACATGATTTTATAAATTAAGTTAGCATTCTTGCTGTTCGTTTTGCCACCAGCTTACTAAATGCCCCACTTGAAGCATCTACCTGATCTTTGTACGTACCTAAAGGGAAAAATCTATGCTCTTCAATGTAGTCATGATTCCATTCACCTCTCAGAAGCCATACATTGCCGTTATTAACCTGAACTGAGTAAGGGTCGGCACGATATACTTTATCGCCTGTTGGACGGTCTGCATAACACGCATAACCCATTAAATTACGTATTGTATTCTCTGCTGATTCCTTGCCACCCGATCCTGGTTCCTGTTCTATATATACCCCGACTTCAGCACCATCAGATTCGGCTGTCTGCCTTATAATCCGTTCCCGGTTCTCTGTTGACCATTGACCACGTTTGACATCTGAAACAATAACTTTGTTATTTTTTAATTTTAGCATTTTCACTCCTACTGTATAGCATCCTGTTCCTTGACTGCCGGCCTTATCCCAATATCTCACTATTTGCTCTTGTTGGTAATCTGAAGGAATACTATCTATAATGTTAAAATTATCTACCTTAAACATTCCGCCTCCAGGGGGTACTGGGTGCTGTCCTATCTGGCCCGAATAACCATACTGACCGAAGTCGGCCATCATATCTTCTAACACCTCCCAGGACATCCTATCAGGATCTAATAATTCGTTTTTGTAATACTTAAGTAATTCCTGTGGCCGTACTTTGTCTTTATATGATCTGATTTCACCGGGTAAACAAATATGTCTAATCTTCTTTTGCTTGTTTTCTAACCATTTACCGCTTGGATCGGCTTGGTGCAACCTCTGCATAATAAGTATCGTAGGAGTAACGGCTTTATCTGTCTTACGTGTAGATAGTGTTTGACCCATCCAATAGTTAGCATTTGCAAGTTCTGTATCGCTTGCTGCCTGTTTTGGATTCAACGGGTCGTCAATAATTAAAATATGACCATGGAAACCTGTCATCGTGCCACCAACGGAAGTAGAAAACCTGTTACCGCCAGGAAATTGGACATTATCAACTGTCTTTATGATTTTATAATTGCTCTTTGTGTCTTTGTCTTCTTTTAGCTTTAACTCAGGATATAACTCTTTGAACTTTTGTGATCTTATCACATCCCTTGCATATTCAGCGGCTTCGAGGGATAACATAGATGAATATGAAGCAGTAATAAACTGCATCCAAGGCCATTGTGTCCAGCACCATACCGGAAGCATTATACTACAAACCATAGTTTTAGTAGTACCAGGAGGGATATTAACAACTAAATCGTATTCTTTTTTTATTCCCTTCGATACGTTTATAGCAATTTTTTCTAATTCACGACATAAATATTCAATATGCCAATTACTCCGGAAGGTGTCGTTTGTTATTTCATTCCAGAAATACTGTATAAAATGGAATAGACTTCTGTTGTTTAGTTCCCTTATTAGAGATAGTGGGTTATTTAAAGCCTGGCGCAGCCTTTCTTGTTTGCCTATACAAACACTTTCTTGTATTGTATCAATTTCGCTGGAAGGCATTTAACTTTATCTCTTTTTTTAATCCTATCCGTGTAAGTACTTTAAGTTCTTCATCGGTAACATCTGAAAAATCAATATCATTGTGTTCGTTCTTATTTTCTATTTCGATTTTATCTTTCCATCCTGCTTTATTCTTCAACCAAAATATTCTATCTACTCCGCCTTTGCTTATTACATCATTATACATAGAAGCCTCCACTAATGTTACCCCTTCCCCCCTTTTTTGTCTCATATACTCGGAAAAACCTATTTTAAACTCCTTCTGTACTTTCCCGTATAGTGTCTCAGGATTAATGCCTAATATTCTTGCAATAGAAGCTCCATCACAATGCGCCCTAAGATAACCATTGACTTTTACCCAATCTATTTCAATTACTGGTCTGCTCATTTTCTTTTAATTTATCAATAAACATTCTTAATGCCCTACCTGGTGTTTTGTATCCGTTTCTGAATGCTTTAGTTAATAATTCTTTAAAATCCTCATACTCTGCTCTTTCAATTAAGTATTTTGGATCATCATGTATAGCAAATTTTTGTAATAATTTTTCAAATTCTTCTGCTGTATCCGGTAATACACAGAATTCAATATATGTATAAATAGGTCTATCTTCTATTGTTTGCTGTTTTATCTCTTTACCCATCCATTCAATTTCTTTCACTAATGATAAATCTTCTTCAATGAGTTCCTTTTGTAGTTCCATTATAAGATTTTCATCAGATACGCCCTTTATGTCATTATGCTGCAACTGTAATCTTAAACGTGTTGACTTATCAATTTTATCAATCACTAAAGCCGGAACGTTCTTTAATCCCGCTTTTTTTGCTGCTTTTATTCTATGGTGTCCTGAGATACAAATATATTTCCCTTCATCATTCATTAATAAAACAGAAGAAGTAAGCATTTTATCTTTTTTAATACTTTTAACAAGCCTGTTGAAATCGGAATCAGACAAAATATTAGGGTTTACTTCTGCTTCTTGTATTTCCCTTATTGATATATTTTCTGTTTTTATTTCCATGAATGCTCAAATCTCATTTTAGCTTCCTTCAGTGTTCTTATCTCTCCCATGTTAAATTTATATCCTAAATTGTATCCCAGTATTTTATAACAAGTTTCATCTATCGCATCTCTTTCGTTATGGTGTTTTGCACAAAGCCAGTTTATATCTAATGGCTTGTTATAATCTTTATGGTGTGCCTGCACCTTATCAGATCCACATACTTCACATACTCCCTTTATAAGCCTACCTGTATTTAGTTCGTAATTTACTTTATTATAAGCCTCCTTTTTTTTCTTCTCTGTACTATTCTCCTTGTTTGTTTTTATTATTTTTTTATTTATAATAATACCGTGTTTTCTGTATCTGTTAATTTTAGGATGCAAAGAAAATGCCATTGTATAGCATGAATTTATTTCCCTATTAAATCTCTGTTCAAGAATTTCTTTTACTTTTTTTGTTCTTAAAACAAATAATAACAGATCAACACTTTTCTCCCACATACTTATCGAAGTGTCTGCTTTCATTAAAATATCATAATCTCCATAGTCCGGATTACTAAATCCTAATACTCCAAATAATTCATTATTTATACAAACTCCAATATAATGAGAACATCCACCAGGAGAAATAAACCCCCTTACGTATCTTTTCCTAAAGGCATTCACCATAATTCAGGATGTCTCTCTTCCTGTTTTTTACCTATCATAAATTCACCTTCACAATGTTCACCTAACCATTCAGCAACTAAATTCCTATGACAGAAATCCCCTGGTTTCTCATAACATAATAAAATACAATCATTATCATTTGATAAATATTTGATGTTATCTAAAATTCGCTGCTTAGATAATTTGTTTAAAATCGCTAAATATTTAGGTATGTAAGTTTTTTCAGGTTCGTGAATTATATTAGCTGGTGGAGCCAATATCTTTAATTCATTCCCGTTAAAAAATCTATTAAATCTTGCTATGCTTATAAGGACTAATCCCTCTTTTTGATAGCGTTTTGATTGAGCAAAATAACCTGTATAAATTTTCATTTTTTGATTTAAGTTAATAAATTATAATGAATCTTCAAAATTAATTTTGCAATTTTGGCAAGTTACAACGTTTAAATTTAAAAAGCAAATTTATTTATAAAAAGCCCCCAAATTTTACTTCAGGGGCTTACTTGACGTGACCAGACTTGACTTGACGCGACCAGACTCGACCTGACATGACATGACTAGACTCGACTAACTATACATTTTTATATTCTCAGGTAATGCAGGTTCTGACTTATTTACCTTAATTGTATTTTTCAGATAGTATTTCCCATTTTCAGCAGCTACACGAATAGCACCAAAGGCAGCACCAACAAAATTAATTTGCTTTTGTTCCTGTGCTGGCAGTTCATTATAAAAAGCCATACTCACATTGTTGTATGTACGCTCTCCACGTTTAACTGCATTGTCAATTTTCACAAGCCTTCCTATTACTAAAGTTGAGGCCGTTTTTGTACTTGCCATTTCAATACCTACTCCACGTAAACAAGAATACTCACGTTTGAGCTTTTTACACGCTGTACGAAGATATGACTTTCCTGCAGTGTCCATTTTTACGCCAGTTTCTTGTTCTATCTTCTGATAGCTCAATATCTGACCATGTTCAACAGTCTTTAAATACTTAATGAGTGTTAAACTTTCCTCTGAAATTTTCGCTAATGTATTCATATTTAATAATATTAGTTAATAAAAAAACCTTGACTTGACTGGACTTGACTTGACCCGACCCGACGAGACCTGACTTGATATATTTTATTTTTCATTCCATTTAATACTTACAATTTCAAACATTCCGTAATACCCACAATTACGGGGACGGAAACGACCAATCCCGATAAGCTGGCCTGATGCTGCTAATACCATCTTAAATACTTCTTCGGTAATTATGTCATCTAAGATAAAATAATTTACCGTACCTTCCCATTTATGGATTACAGGAAAGGATTTCATTACCCTTGTGGTGCCTCCACGCCTACCGTCAGAAGGAACAAATACATTTTCGCATTCAACTGAATCTTTATATGCATCAATCAATAAAGGTTCCATAACCATAATACCCGCATCGAAGTTTTTCGTAAATGTTGATTTTCCTTTGCCTGGTATTTGGATGTTCAAATATTTTGCAGCCTCTTTTATTGATATTGCAAAAGACATAGGGGGTATAAATACCTGTCCTGTTTCGGGTAAAGTGTGCATTTTCTCTCTCCATGTACGTAATTCATAATCCTTAGGCAATTCTTTATCCTTTTTAGGAGTTTCATGATACCTGCCTTGTGAATAAGGACTTATACTCTTTAATTTTACTTGTGTTGTTTTCATAATGTTTGTTTTTTATTTAGTTTATACTTACTTTGATATTTTTAGTTTCTTAATTAATATGATTCGCTTTCAATATGCAATGTACAAAATATTTCTCACAAAAGCAAATTTAAACGGTTTATGATTTATTTATCATACAACTTTTACAAACATTCTCATTTCGCTTTCACTGATACTGCCTTCATTATGTAATATCCTGGCGTAATTTGATCTATAAGCAGGATGGCTGTTTTTTAATAGATTCACATAAGACATACCTTGTAGATGAATAGTTGTTAAATGCTTATTACAAGATTGAATGTCTTGAATGATTAGTTCTTTAGCTGTCATGTCCTTTGGTTTTAATTATTTATGTAAGCTATATAATTCTGAGTTTCTTCAAATGGAGGTATTCCGTTATAATTCTTTACGTTCCCGATTCCAGCATTATAACTCGCCAATGTATAAAGCCAAGCCAATTCATTATTCACGATTTTAGCAGTCCAATATTCGTGTAGATAATTTAAGTACCAAGCCCCAGCAATTATATTACGCTCAGGAGTCATTTTAAGCTCTCCTGGCCATTTAAGTTGCCTGCAGATGTCTTTCCATGTATCTGGAATGATTTGCATATATCCTTGGGCTTCTTTAGAGCTGACAGTATTAGGATTGAAATTAGATTCTTTACATACTAATCGGAAAAACAATTTAACCGGGAAATTATAAGTAACAGTTTGTTGATACATCAGATGCAAATGATAAGGATCTATTTCCGGAACTGTTATTCCACTTTCATCAAAGATAATCTGCCTTATCAGAAATGGTTCAATTATCTCCAACTTAGGTAATTTGATACTATCACAAGTCAAGTGAAAAAATATACTGAGAAATAAAATCATTGTAGTCATACGTTTCATTATTTCTTAAGTTCGTTAAACAATGCACTCCGTAAATGTTTCATCCTATCGAAGTGCGGATTATTCGAAAACTCTAATCGTTCACATATATTATTAACCGTCCTGATAACATCCTCTTTCATATCAGACATGCTATGTTCAATATAAAAGTCGCTTATATTGGTATTGACTTCATTTTCAATCACCTTTAGTACTGAGTAGTTCATGATTTTAGTTTATATTTTAATGGTTCTGGTTAGTTTTCCTGATCCTGTTAATTCAATATTCATATTACCTTTCATGTATGGAGTCTCAATTGCAGTAATATACACATCCCCATCCCCATAAAGTTCAACATCTCCCCATTTTATTAACATCTTTAAAGGAATCACTTTATCAAAATGATATGCTATTTCTTCAGATATTGCTTTTAAATCTTTTACAGATATATTCCAATTCCGAGACCTAAGATAACACATAGATTCCAACTCCCTATGAAAATCATATCGGTTATAATCTCTTTCAAATTCTATGGTAAAATCTTTCTCACTCATCCCGATAATCTGGTTATCTTTATCGAACAGCCATAATCCCTTTTTATCCCAATTAAGTGGCTTTTCTTTATCCGCTTTAATGATAGAACTGAATACAGGAACGGGAAGAATAGTAACCAAACTCGCTCCTAACATATTTTTAAAAAACAATCTTCTATTCATGATGTCTTAGTTTAATGAATGAAGTATTCGATTAAATACAATTTTGGAGCTATTAATATATACATGAGGCAATATATATTTATCAAAACTATTATTAAGAATGCTGTAATAAATACTATTGTAAATACCCATGCTTTCACATCATTTTTATCATTAAAATATCTACCTAATATTTTTGCTGTAGAATGTTTATCGTTTTTGCTACCCCATAATCGAATTGTCATAATTCCAACAAGTAGTATAATTACTGCTAATGTTATTCCCATAATAGCTTCAATAGTATGCCATAAGAAGAATTGTCTTAATAGATCCGGAGCTTGGTCGATTACAAATTCGCCAGTTTGTTCTGCGATTTCGAGTGACTTCTCTAAAATTTTCTGTAATGTTTGTTCTAATTCGTTCATGATTAATGAGTTTTAAAGTTATAAATAGGTTTTAATATATCGACTATCTCAACAGTATCTTCGATCATTTCAATTAGTTCACTCATTGGTTTATATGCATCCGGCGCTTCATCAATAGTATTTTCAGAAACAGAAGTTGTAAATACATCTTTCATCTGAGTTTTAAACATATCCATATCCAAAGTTTCTTTTGCAGCTTTTCTACTCATTAGCCTTCCTGCTCCGTGTGGTGCTGAGTAATTCCAATCTTCATTTCCTTTACCTATACAAATAAGTGAACCATCACGCATATTAATCGGTATTAAAAGCATTTCTCCTTTTTCTGCGGAGACAGCCCCCTTTCTTAGGATCATTCGCTTAAAATCAATGTAATTATGTATGGTTTCAAATGATGAATGTTCTGTAAATCCTGTTTTTGATAATATAATATTAGCCATAGTTCTACGATTTGCAACAGCATATTTTTGCATTAATTTCATATCGTGCATATAATTATCAAAATCGGTTCCGGTTAAATATGCCAATTCTTTATTAATGCTCGGCCTTTTTAGTTTCTTTAATGCTTTGCCTATTTTGTTTTGCTTACCTTCGTTTTTTAGTTTCTCAATAAGTAATTTGCGCTCTTTTGAGTTATCTGTTAAATTGTCAATAGCAATATTTTGATAATACTTAGCAACTTGGCCTCCAATATTTCTACTTCCAGAATGTATCACTAAGAATAATTCACCTTTTGAGTTCTTTCCAACTTCAATAAAATGGTTTCCACCTCCAAGTGATCCAGTAGATAATTTTGCTCTACCAATATTTAAATTCTTAGCAATCAGTTCATCAAAACTAAATTCTACTTGTTGCTTATTGTGTATATTGAATCCATTTGGAATAAATTCATTAATCACATAATCCAACTTCTCTAAATTAATTTCTTTATCCTTCAGTTTAACTGTAAGCATTCCACAGCCTATATCTGCACCAACTAAATTAGGAGTTATCTTATCCTTAATCTCCATTGTAGTGCCAATAGTACAACCTTTTCCTGCGTGGCAATCGGGCATTATTCTGATCTTTGAATTTTCATAAACCGCAAAGTCTCCTAACTGTTTAATTTGCTCCAATGCTTCAAGCTCAACAGTTTTAGCAAATATTATAATCTTATTCCCTTTAGCGTTTTTAATTGTTTTCATATTAAACAGAATCAGGTGTTAATAATCCCTTTTCGTTAATCCGTGCCTGGTAACTTGGATAAATACCTTTATTCCGGCCTTCCTTCAGATAAGGACACTCCCAATGCGGAATGATCCGTACTATGCTTTGTTCTGTATGGTTTCTCCTTAAATGTGAGTACTCCACTTCAAGAACCGTATTCGTTACAATACAAGTATATAATAAATCCATCCTTCCCTCTCTATGGTGTGGATTCAGGTTAGGGCAATTTGGATTTAACTCTAAACAATTATTTGGAGGTTTCATGACCGGTTTTTTAAATCCTTCAGGTATTTCTTAGTTACGTGTTCGACGAAGTTTGAAAAGCTCCTGGATTCAACGATGCATTGTTTTTTGATCTCTTTGAATACTTCTGAATCAATAGTTATGCTTTTTAGTACTTTCATTTTTTAGAATATTTTAGTGAAACTGTCCTTTTCTAATTTTGGTAATGAAAAATCGTAATCAGATAATTCCGGTGAATCGACAATCTCAGCACCGATTAATTTTACTAACTTGTTAAATGTATAAGGCTTATTCCATTGCTGATAAAGTGCCTTTGTTGCTATATTTGATATTTCTGAATTTCCGGAAACACGTGAATGGCCGGCGCCAAAGTTTAATAATACAAAACATTGCATTTCTTTTTTCGGTATAAGAATACCAAGTATAGTGTCTTTCTGAACTGACTTACATTTGATTTCAGCAAATAAGTTATTAGGGTTCATCATGTAATCACGTGAAACTTTATCACCTTTGCCAATTATGATTTTATAACCACTTTCGTCGTCCCCATAATATACGTTATTCTGAATTAATGTCGGCACCCCCAAGCCCTTGTTTGCATAAAGATATTCAACTGCACCGCCTGGAGCTGAAGTAATATCACCCGAAAACATTAAATTTCCTTTATTTTGATTATACATAGAGTTCCATCCTATTTTGCCACCAATGTTGATCCCGGACAAATCCAAATCGTTTGCACCCCATGAGTTTTCCCAGTAAATGCCAACTGCAAGTTTTTCACCATAGAATCTTGTACCGGTAGGGATATTGCCAACAAACATTTTCTCAGATGTCGGGAGTGCAAATTTTACATTTTCAGGTATAAATATTTTCTTGCCAGTTAAATCAAATCTTTTCTTTAGGTATTCGATTAAAATATCAAAATTATATAATACAGCTATTGTTGATGCTTTATTCTCCTGAGTCCATGATTTGCAGTTTCTTATTCTATATACAAATGAATTTTGCCCGTTTTTTCTTGAATAGCAAGCAGATAAAGCCTTAAATAAAGCAAACGGCGTAGCATTGTCCAGCCAATGGAAATCGTTATTATTAAGAACTGAATTAGTTACATTATTCAATGGATTCTGAATAAGTGGTTTGTGATTAGTTTTAGAAAGTTTGGCAATCTTATTGATAGTTTTAGGGCATTGATTTTTAAATGCCAAAAATAGAGGTTTAAACCTGTTAAATATAGAAGCCAACCTATCTAACCCGAACTCATTAAACTGTGCTGCTGGATTAAAATTAGTTTCTTTAACTTCACTTATTAAATCATTACTCTTAATAAGTAGGGATTGCCCGGTAGCACGATATATTATATACCTGAAAAATTCCATAATGTCAGTTGGCAAAATACCGTACAAGTCAGCAATTTTTATTATCGCTTCTTTATTTTTAATCCCTTCGTTTCCGGTAAATGCATAACTTAATTCATCAACCAAAACCGTAATCAGGTCATTTATTGTTTCTTCTTTTAAAGCTATTCCGGACTTAAGAATAGACAAACATTTGCTTATCATTTCTTCTTTTGTGTATGCCTTAATAACCTTGTATGTTATTTTTAATCCGGGAATATTAAGTATTTCATCAGGAATATATATTTCATCTTTAAAATCACTTCCGTAAGTAGAAATATAATGTAGCATCTGATCAATAAGCAATTCAGATCTTGTGCTGTTTTTAATTTTTGCCCAGGATTTATGAAACGTCTTATTAAGATCGTTCCCGTTTAATTGTTCGGTAGTATAGTAATATGTAATTCTATCTTTTGCCCAAATCGCATCCGGTTCAATGATAAAACCCTGATCAGAAACAAATAATTTTTCACTTTGCTTCTTTGAAATTACAGCATTAAACAATTTTAGAGTTTTCATAATAATTAATTTAAAAAGTGGGATGTATGCAGTCGATTATAAGTTGTTTTATAGGAACATCCTTTACCTATTAAAAAGGCGAAGAGTATAAATAGCATGTATAGGAACTCTATTTGCCAGTTTTCCAGTGGGATTCAGGCAGGATTCGAACCTGCGACCTACGATTCCGAGTCTTATAGGAACCTTATTTGTTTTTTAAACGAAAAGTATATATCGTTGCTCTACCATCTGAGCTACTGAATCCATATTATTCAAAGAACTAATGCAAATATACAATAATATTTTATATTGTCAAGTGTTATTTGATATTTCTTTAATTTATTTTTAATTCGCTTTGGTTTCCTGTTGATTTGTTTTTAACCACAATTCAAAAAGCAAATTAATTTATAAAAAGCCCCATCGAACTGTTAATATTTGATTTTAAAACATAGCATATATCATTCTTGTTTATTCGATCAGAACACCAAGAAGTTGCAATCTCATTAAAATCTTCATCTTTTGGACAATCTTCTCCTATTTGAAGATATATTTTTTTAGGTATGTTTTTCATCTCTTATTTAGTTTATTTATTAACCATCTCGCACCTCTTATAAATCCTATGTTTTTACCTCTTTGATAAGTTGAGATAGGATTCGGATAAGGTATTGATTGTTTAATTTCCGCATCACTTGGAAGGGGGGTGGCAATTTGCCCCCATCCTTTGGATATTCCCTCATCACTTGGTAGTTTTTCTTTTGGTTTCATCTCTTATTGGTTTAATTTTTTAAACATAGCCTTACCAAGACTTTCAGCGACAACATTAAAAGCATATTCACTACTAAACGGATAAACTAACATTGTCTTAGATTTTCTTGAGGGTTTAATAGCAAAAGGTAAATTTAACCTTACCCATGCAATACATTCTGATTCCGTTTTCATGTCTTATTGGTTTACATAAAGTTTATTAGTTCAAGTTCAATCTCTTCCCGATTTGACTCAGGTAGGTAATGTTTCAAACATATATCCAACGTATCTGAATATACCCTCTCGAATCGTTTTTGCCCCATGTTTGC
>Ga0307928_10000174_pt1 | contig 43045 bp, 46 predicted proteins | sample AceLakmetagen232_FD_201815 | JGI IMG/M metagenome (GOLD analysis project Ga0307928, IMG submission 201815) | Saline water microbial communities from Ace Lake, Antarctica - #232 | ecosystem: Environmental > Aquatic > Non-marine Saline and Alkaline > Saline | place: Antarctica: Ace Lake...
TAAGTAATATGCGTACTTGTTTTTTCCATTGGTCTTGCAGCATCTTCTTCTAATGCAATTGTTTGAATTCCCAAAGTTTTATTTTTTAATTCAATTTCTCCTCCAAGTGAAACCATTAAGGTTCTTTGAAAACCGCTTGTGTTACTTCCATCAATAACCATTTTTCGCATTGTGAAAAGTTCATCAAGAATTCTGCTTTTAAAAAGTAAAGATACTTCAATTGTTGTTCGAAGAGCATCTTCATCAATTGGTTGAGGTGGTTCTTCATCTAATTCCACGAGTGAAGTAGTGTCATTGTAACCCTCATAAATATATCTTAATCCTTTTTTGTATGCTTCAAGAGCAGCTCTATCAAATTCACCTAATTCTGAAACAACCGGTCTTAATCCACGTTCAATTTTATAATCTGGTTCATCGTCTCTTAATCTTGAAGGAGTTCTAATGAATAATTTGCCAGTATTTAGTTGTTGGTGAATTTCTAAACCACACATTAATCCAAGTTCTTTATAGTCATATTCCATTTTTTTCCCTTAAAGAAATACAAATAACTAATTGATTTAAACCCTACTCTTTTTCATTTTTTAATCTAAAAACCTTATTTCTACCAATCCAAGAGAATTCAATTTCTTCATGCATTGCAATCAAGTAACGAGAAACAGTACTTTTATCTAAATCGCTTTTACGAGCTATTTCTCTAACCCATAATCCATTAGGATTTTCTTCAAGGGTTTTTTTGATTTTATCTGTTTTGGATTTTTTTAAAACCACGTAATTATTGAGACATTTGTCTTATTTATTTGTTTCTTTCAAGTATTACTTTTTCCCCACATACTCTAAACTGGCTCCCGCCTACGTGTTGGAGGATTTCCATGGCTTCAATGTCTGGTAAATTTTCATTCATTTTTTCAGAATAAGCGCCAACAATTTCTCCAATTATAAACACGTGGTCTGATTCAGGAACATCAAGTGTTTTTACTAGTTTGCATTCGATTCTTATTTTTGATTCAGCAATTCCTTTTGTTTTCACTTCTTTTGAATCAATTGCGCTCAATCCAACTTCTTCTAATTGGTTTGCTCCATGAATTGCTTCGAGTTTTATTGCTTTTTGCCCAAAATCTTTACTAATAAAATTAATTACAAATTCTTTTTCCCGTTCAGCATTTTTTTGAGTTCTTTTTACTCCACGTCCGCCTATACCAATCATTGCCATTGGGGGGCTGAATGAAAAAGGAAAAACCCATGAGTATGGTGAGGCATTTACTGAGCCATCTTCATTCGTCGTGGAAATTAGTGCGCATATTCTTGGCGATAATAATGTTCTTGCATTTTTTGGTTCTATATTCATCAAAATCACTTATTGGTTATATTGTTTTTTTGATTATATTTTTGTTTTGCCTGCAACACTTTTTTAATTGATTCCTTTACTCTCTTTTTTAGTGATTTAATGGATTATTTGTCTGTTCTTTTTGGAGTTGTTGGTGGTCTTGCCTTATTTTTGTATGGCATGATTTTATTGAGTGGCGCAATTAAGAAAGTTGCTGGAAACAAAATGAAAATACTTCTTGAAAAACTAACTAATAAACCACTTAAGGGGATTGCAGTTGGCGCAGGAGTAACAGCTTTGGTTCAAAGTAGCAGCCTTACTACAGTAACTCTTGTGGGGTTAATTAATGCTGGATTAATTACTTTTCCTCAGTCTGTTGGAGTAATTCTTGGAGCAGACCTTGGAACAACAATTACCGGGCAGATTGTTGCATTCAAAATTGGGGCGTTAGCTTTACCAATAATTGCTTTAGGTTTTCTTATTTATTTTTTGAAAAGAGGAACTAGAGAAGGAAACATTGGGGAATTAATTCTTGGTTTTGGTTTACTTTTTCTTGGGATGAATATAATGTCGGTTTCAGTAAAACCATTGGCTTCTGAGTATTTTGTGCTTGAGTGGCTCGTATCCTTTGGTCAGAATCCTTTGCTTGGGATCTTGGCAGGAACAATTTTTACTGCAATAGTGCAAAGTAGTTCTGCCACAATTGCTCTTATTATTGTATTGGCTTCAGAGGGGATCATTGGTTTGCCTGCAGGAATTGCTTTGCTTTTAGGAGCAAACATTGGAACATGTATTACAGTTATTTTTGCTTCAATTGGTTCAAGTCTTAGCTCTAAAAGAGCAGCTCTTGCGCATGTTCTGATAAAGGTTTTTGGAGTGCTTCTTTTGTTTCCATTTATACTGCCTTATGCAGACATTGTAACAATGACTGCAGTTGACTTGCCAAGGCAGATTGCAAACGCTCATACCATATTTAATTTATTAATTGTTGCAATAATTTTTCCTTTTATTGGTTTATTGGTTTTGTTAATTAAACGTCTGCTTCCTGGCGAAGAAATTATTGTTGAGAACGGGACAAAATTCCTTGAGGATAAACTTATTTCACTGCCTTCAGTGGCAATTGTCCAAGCTGAAAAAGAAGTTGAAAGAATGGGAAAACTTGCAATTGAAACACTTAAACTTAGTGAAGTCGCTTTTTTCAAAAATGATTTAAAATTGGTTACTGTTGTGAATAAAAAGGAAGATGCAATAGATGAGATTGATAATTTAATAGAAAGTTATCTGGTAAAAATTTCTGAAAATGATTTGAGTAAAGAGCAGGCAAAAAGAGTAGCGGCTCTTATACATGCTATTTCGGATATTGAACGTGTTTCGGATCACGCTAATAATATTGCTGAGTTAGCTGAAAAAAAAATAAAAGAAGAATTGATTTTTTCCAAAGTCGCAATTTTTGAATTAAAAAAATATTTTTCAAAAACAAAAACTGCTTTTAGTAAATCAATTAAAGTTCTGAAAACTGAGAATCCTAAAATTGCAAAAGAAGTAGTGGCAATTGAAAAAGAAACTGATGCTTTGCTTGAACAATTTGAATATAACCATTTTAAAAGAGTCGAAAAAGGGGAGTGTGATTCTATTTCAGGTATAGTTTATGTTGAGGTTCTTAGAAATCTTGAAAGGGTTGCTGATCATTCAAAAAATATTTCAAAAATAGCGTTACTTGGATTCTGATACAACTTGTTATCCTAAGGCGTATGTTTGTTTATTTCTCCTCTTAAATTTTGCCCAATTAATTTTTTTTACTTTTTCTGAAAATTCTTGGGAGGATAATAATGTTCTTGCTTTTTGTGGTATGCAGTTCATATTTTTTTAATTTATAATTCTAATTCGGATTACTTTATAATACTTTTTAGGGCAATTTTTATCATGAAAATCGTTTTTTTGCAAGCTGGGGGTACCATTGACAAGGATTATTCCGTTGCCAAATCTACGTATGACTTTCATATTGGCGAACCCGCATTTAAGGAAATAATATCTATTGTAAGACCTGTATTTGAAACAGAATTTTTATCTATTTTGAAAAAAGATAGTATGGATATGAATGATGCAGATAGGGAACTTGTTCTTAAAAAATGTAAGCGGATTAAAAATGATAAGATTATAATTACGCATGGCACCGACACAATGATTGACACTGCTAAAAAGCTTAGTGAAATTAAAGATAAAACAATTGTGATTACTGGTTCAGCTTATCCCTATAAATTTAAGAATTCTGATGCAAATTTTAATTTAGGTGTTGCTGTTGGAGCAATAACAATTCTTGAAAAAGGAATTTATATTGCAATGAATGGTAGAATTTATACTTGGGACAAATGCAAAAAACATGAAGATGGAAAATTTTTCGAAAAGTAATTCATTTTTCAAAGCAGGTATCAAAAGGAGTATGTTTGTTTATTTCTCCTCTCAAATTTTGTCCAATTAATTTTTTCACTTTTTCTGATTCATAATTCCCAAGCAACCATGCGAGTTTTACAAAAGCAGTTTCTGCGTGCATATCTTCTCCAGAAATAACTCCTTGCGCAACTAAATCAGTTCCTTTATCATACACGTGCATGTGAACTCGTCCATTGATTGTTTGGGTTGTCATTACAATTACGCAACCTGAATCATTTAACTTCTTGATTATTGGAAAGAATTTTTCATGTATTTTTAGTGTTCCGTCTGGGTTGTGTCCGGGAGTATGCCCTAGGCCAGTTCCTTCAATCACAAGCCCTTTATACTTATTTTTTAAAAAGAATTCAAATTCTTCCGGAAACATATTAATATGAATTTTCATAAATCCGGTTTTTTCCTCAAACTTAGTTTTTAGAATCATTTTTCCCTTATTCTTTTTAGAGTAATCTTTTTTTATAAATTTGATTTCTTTTGTTTTGTAATCCACTAATGCTATTGGAGTATCATTAATTGCTTGGAATGCGTCTCTTCTTGAGGAGTGCATTTTTCTTGTTTTGCAAGCAGGTAAAATTACACATTTATTGTCGTTTGAATTTGCATGCATACAAATGCCTACACCTGAGAAATCTGTTTTTGTTACAAATTCAGTTGCGCATATTAAATTCATTGCAGCATCACTCGAACCTCTATCCGAACTTCTCTGTGCGCCCACAAATATTATTGGTATTGGACATTCTTCTAAAACAAATGCCATTGCTGCTGATGCAACTGCCATATTGTCAGTTCCCATTCCAAGGATTATTCCTTTTGCTCCGTCTTCATGAGCTTTTTTTATTGCTTTTCCAATTTTTTCAAAATTAGAAAATCTAAGGTCATCACTCCACATGTTACTAATTAGTTTTGATGAAAAGTTTGCAATTTTTAATAATTCTGGAAACATTGTTAATAAGTCTGCCGGATTGAATGAAGAGTATACTGCCCCTGTTCTGTAATCAACCCGAGAAGCGATTGTTCCTCCGGTGTGCAAAATTGCTATTGTGGGTAAATCTTTTGAGTTTTTCATTTCTGTATTTTTTGCTTTTGAAAGTTTTTTTGTTCCTTCAATTTTTTCTATTCTTGTTTTTTCATCAATTTTAATTCCTACGTTATAACCAGAATCCATTTTTAATCTAATAATATCTTTTTCTTTTCCTGATGAGGGCATTATACTTCCAACATAGTTTTCATTTTGGTTAAGTATTTTTACGATTTGTCCTTCACTTATCTTATTTTTTTTTAAAAATTTTTCAGTGTCCATTTTTTATCAACCCTTATTTTAGTTTACTTATTTCTCCGCAATAATTTGTTTGCATTAATTTTTTTATTTCTTGATAATCATTTGTTTGTCCAAGCGCCCACATTAATTTTACACATGCTACTTCGGTAAGCAAATCATAACCTTGGATAATTTTTTTGCCTTTGAATCTTTCTAATAATTCTGCATTATATATTGTTTCCCAGAATTCTCCAAGGAAACAGTCGCTTGTTATTATTATTGGAATTTTTTTTTGGTATGCAAATTTTAGATTTTTTTGCATTTCGCCTCCAAGAAAAGGAAGCGTTCCCAGACCATAACCTTCAAGAATTATCCCTTTTGTAGAATCAGTGATTGCATTTCTTATGCTTTTTGGATTGAATCCTGGAAAAAGTTTAATTATAGTTACATTTGTATTAAGCGTATTATAGAAAATACTTTTTTGTTTTCCTTTTTTTGTGTAAGGTCTTGTGAATTTTATTACTCCTTGTATTTTTCCTATTGGTCCGCATTTTGAGTCAAATGCATCAAACTCAGAGGCATTATTTCTTCTGATTTCTGTTGCTCTAAAAATTTTTTTGTTTATTACCACTATTGTTTCGGCAATATCTGATTTTCCTGCAACTGTAATAGCTTCACAGAGATTGCTTCTTGCATCAGTGTTACTCTTTATTGGGTCAAGTTGAGATCCAGTAAAAACTATAGGTATTCTGGTTTTTTGAATGAGGAATGAAATTGCAGCTGCCACATATGGCAAAGTATCAATTCCCATTGTGACGACTACTCCGTCAAAGTTTTTCATTTTATAATAAATATAATTAGCAATTGTTAACCAATTTTCTGGTTTTAAATCTACACTGTCAACTCTTAGGATGTTGCTTGATTCTATTTCAAAAGTTTCATTTATTTGAGGGGTTAGTTTTAGAAGTTCATTTTGGGGGATTTCACCATATTTCCAAGTTCCCTTAATTGGTTTTGCGCCTATAACTCCACCTAAGCCAATGACCAATATTCGTGGTTTTTTCTTTTTCATTAGAATAATCAATCAGGGCTCTTTTTTTATTCATTTCTAATCATTTATTACTTAGTGATTTTGTGCTTTTTAGAGAACATTTAAGAAATAAGGGCGTAGATAGGGATATGGCCAAGATAATGCTTATTATTGCTAATAAAAGTAAGTTTGTTCAAAAAGCATTTTTTACACATTCAGAAATTTCTAATACTAAAAATATTCATGGAGAGCAACAAATGGAACTTGATAAATATGCTGATCAAGTTTTTTTGAGCGCAATGGAAAAATCTAAGCTCGTTAAAACAGTAGCTTCCGAAGAACAAGATGAAATTGTTGAAATTGTTAAAGCTAAGGGAAGTTATGGAGTGGTAATGGATCCTCTTGATGGTAGTTCTTTGATTAAAACTAATCTTGCAGTTGGAACAATTGTTGGTTTTTTTAATGAGGGGAATGTAATGGAGAAAGGCGCGCTTATGGATGGGGCAATGTATATTTTGTATGGTCCTCTTACTAGTTTAGTTTATACTGCAAAAAATGGGGCTCATGAATTTGTAATGAATTCACGTGGTCAGTTTGTTCTTAGAAAAGAAGACATTTTAATTCCTAACGGAAAAGTTTATTGCCCTGGGGGATTAAGAAAGGATTGGGTTCCAAAACACTCAAAATTGATTAATGAAATTGAAAAGCAAAAGTACAAGCTTCGTTTTTCTGGTGGTTTTGTTCCGGATTTTAATCAACTTCTTTATTATGGTGGACTTTTTTCTTATCCTTCTCTTCAATCAAAATCCGACGGGAAATTAAGACTTTTATTTGAAGCAAATCCAATGGCGCTTATTGCAAAAGAAGCTGGTGGTGCAAGTTCTAATGGCCAACATTCTTTGCACGATATAAAACCCATTTCGCTTTCACAAAGAACCCCTGTATATGTTGGCGGAAAAAAAGAAATTGATTTAGTTGAAAAGTATTTAAAATAAAAAAAAGTTTAAAGAGAGTTAAAGTTACTCTCTTTCTTTGTTCCATAAATCAACAAGTGTTTTGTAATTATTTGCTACTTGTGTAATTGCTTCTTCTCTTGAAATGCTTTTTTCATTGAGTGCTTTCATTGGTTCCCAAAAAACTGTTCGTCCTACTGCAAAACCAATTATTCCTTTTACTTTTGCACCTACTTTGAGCCATTCTTTTACTTTTTCTTCGTTTTCGCCTCTTCCAAGAGTAATTATTCCCGCTGTTCGCCCATCTGATTTACATTGTTCTACAAGTGCTTTTGAGTCTTCTAATTTTTTTACTCCTTCAAGTTTCCAAACATCTGGCTCTATTCCAAAATCTTGAATTTCTTTTATTGCTTTAACCATTAGTTTTGGTCTAACCTCTAAATCATAATCTTCGGGATGTTCCTCTGCCTGTTTTTCTGTTGCAGGGACAAGTAATTCAAAAATAAATTTTTTATTAATTCCAAGGCAATAATCACTTATTTCTTTTAATCGTTTAAATTGTCTTTCATTAAGTTCTTTGTCTGCTTCGGGGTTAATTCTTACAAGAACTTTTACGAATGAAGGATTTACTCTTTGAATGTGTGCTTTAAAATCAGGTTCATCAAAATCGAATTCTTTTTGTCCTGATTTTTCAGTAGGCATTGCGACTTTAATTCCTTTTGATTTTGCGTCTTCTATTATTTTTGAACCAAATTGAGCATCGACTAAAATTGCCGAGGTTCCTTTTGGAACACCTAATTCAAGGCTTTTCAAAAATCCTTCATAAACCATGTATTTTAAGTCTGAATATTTTTTTACTTCTTCTTCAGTTGGGTTTCTTCCTTCTATCCCAAATAATTTTTTTAATAGTGAGCCTCTATGGTCAAAAGGCAAAATAAGTAAATCTTCGGTATATCCCATTCAAAAAATCCCCCTAATAATTAATTTCTAGAAAAAATAGAGAGATTCTTCTTAAATGGTTTTTGTTGTAGGTTTTATTTTATTAATGGTGATTTTTATGATTGGAGTTCTTTTTTCAGGCGGAAAAGATTCAATAATGGTTATTCATAGTCTTTTGAGTAGTGGTAAAAAAGTTTCTTGTTTAATAACAATGAAATCTGAGAATAAAGTAAGTTGGATGTTTCATACTCCTGCAATAAACATCACAAAGTTACAGGCAGCAGCTCTTGAAATACCTATTTTGTACCATGATACTAAAGGCGAAAAAGAAAAAGAATTGAAAGATCTTGAAGAAGCTATTTTGAAAGCAAAAGAAAAGTTTGGTCTTACTGGGATTGCTGTTGGTGCTCTTTTTTCGCAGTACCAATATGATCGTGTGAATAAGATTTGTGACAAATTAGGTTTGGAGTGTTTTGTACCCTATTGGAAAATGGATCAGCGTGAGTATTTGCAAAAAATTATTGCTCTTGGGTTTGATGTTCGAATTGTTGGAATTGCTTGTCAAGGTTTGAGTGAAGATTATTTAGGGAAAAGAATTGATGAAAAAATAATGAATCAGTTTTTTGAACTTGATGATAAAATTGGTTTGAATGTAGCCGGTGAAGGGGGAGAATATGAATCTCTTGTTTTGGATGGCCCGATTTTTAAGAAACGAATTGTTATTTTAGATTATGAAAAACAAATGGAAAATGATATTACTGGTAGACTTGAAATAAAAAAAGCCGAGCTTGTTGAAAAAAATTAATTACAAGAATCATTAATCGAATCCGAATAAGCAACTGCGTTTTTTTTGCTTCCTATTTCTACTTCAATTCCTTTTTCTTTCCATCGAAGATAACACTCAGATGCGGTTTCACATCCTTCGCAAGAGTATCCGGTTTTACATTGGTTTTCTTCAAGATAAGTTCTGTCTTTTGTTGTTGCTTTACAGTTAGGTGATATTCCTTCAGTAATACTAAATTTTTGTTCTGCAAAAGCTATTCCTGAATCTTCGCCTTTAGCAGTTATTTTTAGAAAATATTCTCCACTTGAACCAACTTCAATATATTCAATAATTGTTTCTGTTCTTTCTAAACCTAAATTTTTTATTACTCCATTAATTTCTTTTTTTAAAATATTATTTTCTCTAACCTCGTTTTTTTCAATTAAAAAAATTTCGATTAAATAATCATTTTCTATTGCTTCAAGTTCGCCTATGTTTTTTATTTTAAATAGCACTGGTGTTTCTTCTCCTCTTTGAAAAGAGTCTTTAAAATTAAGAATCGTTACTTCTAATTGTGCGGGTCTTTTTCCAAAATAAACAACACAATCATTAAGGCTTGTTTTTTTCTTACATCTAATATAAGCATCTGTATTTAGTAATTGTTTTACAAAAATACTTCTTGGTTGGACTCTGATTTTTCCTGAGTTGCATATTTCTGAATTGTTACATTCGAATCTTATATTTCTTGTTGATGTGTCAAGAATTTCTGCTTTTGTTGCAAAGTCTTTTTTTAATCTTAATTCAATTTTTACCATTTCGCCTTCATTAATTTCTGCATAATTAATTGCTTTTTCAATTTGTAAAAGCGGTTTTTCTTCAGCAGGTGAAAAAAATCCTATTGCAAGCATGATTAGAATAGTGGTTATTATTGCCATTACTGCTAATATTGGTACTTGGCTTGACATTATCGTCTTCTCCTGTTTTTTGGTTTAAATATTTGTCTTACTTCCCATTTCCAAAGGGCTCCAAGAATAATTGTTGAACCAGTTACGATAACTGCTATTACTATTAGGCTTTCAAGGTCTCCCATGAACATAAAGTAACGATTGGCTTCGGTTCCCCAAATTTTGAACAATCCTAAGAATAAAATTACTGCAAATAAGCCTAATGTTAAGTATAATGTTTTTTCTGTCCAGTAAATTATTTTTCCCATGTTTTAAAAAAGAACTAAGTAGTATATTTTGTTTTTGATTCATTTTCGATGGGGTGGTTTGGGCAAAAGTCTTAATTTTGTTGGTTTGAATTCTTTTTTCGGTTTTTTGGGTTCTGTTGGAGCAGGAGTTATTTGCATTTTTCTTGTAATTTCAAGTGTTCTTTTTACTGCATTAGTATTAATATCAATTCCATTATGTTTCAATGTTGCAGTGATTCCTGCAATTCTTCTGGCTTCTGTTTCTTTAGGAAATGCTTTTTTTCGTTTAGTGTATTCATGAGTTATTGCAAAAAAAGGATTAGATGCTATTGCTTTTGCACTTTTTCCGTGTACTTGAAAAAGAAGTGTTGCTTCTTCAAGTGAATGCATTGGATCATGATTTGAAATTTGTCTGCCTTGTTCAAACACATACACATAATATATTCCGCGCGGGCCTATTTTTGTTTGTGTAATAATTACTTCTATTTCTCCATGTTTTTGTCTTCTTAAAACTTCGCCGTTTAATCCTTTTAAATTCATAAAAATCATTTCTTTTAATTTTTTTATTCTTCGGTTTGAATATTTCCTTGTTTTTTAAACATGGCAATTATTTCTTCTGTGCTTGTTGCATCTTCTGGTTTTTTCTCTCTAAATTTAATCATTCTTGGAAATCTTAATGCATATCCTTGTCCTGAAGAATCTTTTGTTGTATGCATTGGGCTTTTTGTTATTTCATCTGCAAGTACTTCTATTACATATGTTGGGGTTACCCAAAAATCAGGTTTTATTTCTGATTCGATTCTTGCGGGTTTTTTTGTTTTTGAAATTTTGCTTAATTTTTCTTCAAGTTCGCTTAACATTTCTTCTTTCATTCCGGTTCCTATTTTTGCAATTGTTGTAAATGAATCAGTTTCTATGTTGTATACTCCAGTTAATAATCCGCCTAATCCAAATTGGGTTCTTTTTCCTTTTCCTTCAAAGTACCCTAAGATAACCACGTCTATGGAATCATTTAATTCTCCTTTGTAGCTTCGTTTAAGTTTTATCCATGCAAATTTTCTTGCTCCTGCAATATAAGGCGCGTTTAAATCTTTCGCGATTATTCCTTCTAATCCATTTGCTACACTTTTTTGAAAAAATTGTTCAAGTTCTTTTGCATTTTTTGTGGTGATGCCTTTTGTTAAATTAATTTTTTCATTTTTTGGAAGTATTTCTTCAAGTTTTTTTCTTCTTTTTTTGAGTGGTTTTTTCATGTAATTTGTTCCATTAAGATACATTAAATCAAATACAAATAATTTTAGTGGAAATTCTTCTGCTTTTTTTTCTACATCGTATTTTCTTTTTCTTTGAATTGTTACTTGGAATGGAAAATATTGTTGTGTCTCTTCATTAAATGCAAGTGCTTCTCCTTCAAAAATAGCTGTTTTTGCTTTTACTTGTTTTATCACTTCAATGAGATCTGGAAACATATGAGTCATGTTTTCTGATTGTCTTGAAAAAATGCTTATTTCTTGATTGTTTTTGTGAATTTGTAATCTAAAACCATCATATTTTGCTTCTACTATACACTCGCCTAATTTTTCTATTATTTCTTCTGCATTAGGAAGACGTTCTGCTAAGGTTGGTCTTATTGGAGTTCCAGTTTTGATTTTTATTTCTTCAATTCCTTTTAATCCTTTTAATTTTATTTTTTCAGCGATTGTTCCTAAGTCTGAATAAATATTATATTTTTCTTCTATTTTTTGTCTTAATTTTTGTTTGGCTTTTCTTTCAAATTCTTCTTCTCTTTTTTCTTCTTTTTTTTCTTTTAATTCGGATTCTATTTTTTTTGAAATTTTTTTATCTTTTAAAAATTCTTTTAAATAATTTGTAGCTATTGAATCCATTATTGTTGGGTCCCCAATTCCAAGGCGTAAATTTCCAAGGGGAATTCTTGCAATAAATTTTGCTTCTGTTTTTGATGCACTATGAATTAGTTCTGCAAACATCTTGAGTTTTGTATCTTGGCTTCCTTTTCCTTCAAGATTTGCTGTTTTTATGAAATTATTAAACACTTTTTCAATTGAAAGTTTTTCTGTAAAAAGAGATTGTTGTTTTTTTTCGCTTGAAAATTTTTCTGCGACTAATCCAAGGTCTCCAAGTTTTTTGTATTCTTTTTTTACATCTTCTTTGGAATATCCTGTTGCTTTTGCAATTCCCTGTTCAATTAATCCGTCTCCAAGTCCTGATTCAAGGTCTAGGTGTTTGGCTCCAAGTACTCCTTGTAATAAATAAACAATTTGTTGAATTTCTCTTGAATTTGCTTTTTCAAATAATTCTGATAAAATACTAGTCATTTCTAGTCTTGAGGATACTTTTTCAAGTTTTTCAAAATAATTAGCTACTTCTGAAAAATCCATACTTAATTAGTGCTTTAAAACTGTTAAATTTGTTTCCTTTTTTCAAAATAACCTGTTTTAATCAAAAGTTTAATGCTTTTTAAAACTTGTTGTATAACAATTTATAATCTTGGGACCGTGTTGTAGCCTGGTTAGCATTTAAGCTTTGGGAGCTTACGACCCCGGTTCAAATCCGGGCGGTCCCATTTATTTTTACGAATTGTTAAATAGTTCAAAGTCTTTATTTTTTAATGCCTAGATTGAGTATGGCTTCGGCTAAGCAAGCAATGTTACTTTGGGGAAAGCGAGAAAAAGTTATTTTACCTCTTTTTGAAAATGAAATGCGCAGGAGACGGGTTGTTCATGCAAAGAATGGAGAACCAAAAGGAATCATTACAATGGTTCGGAGTCAAGGTAATGATCATTGGGTATATTATCCAAAGGAAGAACATGTTAAAACTTTTTTGAATGCTTCTGGGAGAGTAAAACATTCAGGGCCTTCTTCTTTTTTTCCAGGTGCCGTTGGTTCTATTGAAATTATTCGCGATTTAAGTAATTCTTGGATTGTAAACTATATGCAAGCGCATTTTTTTGTGGGCAGAGGAAGTGCAGTAAATAGAGCTCTTGCATCTAAATACGGTGGGTGGAGACAAAGGATTCTTGCAGAGATTTTTGCAGAAGCTGAAAAAGAAAGGAAGGGAGTTACGTTGAAAAAAAATTTAGGGTCTAATATTGATTCTAATTCAGAGAGGGTGAGAAGAAGTGTTTTCAAAGAAGCTGCTGAAAAAGCAGGGTTCTCAATTTTTAACCAAACCAATAATCTTGTTGCTAGTAAGGAAAAGTGAAAAACCAAATCCTTTTTAATTTCTCTCTAATTTAGTATTTTAATGGTTAAAGAAGAAGAACAACAATTAGGTATTACTGTTAAAAAATCTGAAGATTTTAATGAATGGTACTCTCAAGTTGTATTAAAAGCACAGTTAGCTGATTATGCTCCAATTAGAGGATTTATGGTTATTAGACCAAATGGTTATGCTATTTGGGAAGGGATTCAAAATTATTTTAATAAGGTAATGGAAAAACATGAAGTTAGTAATGCATATTTTCCTTTGTTAATCCCTAAGAGTTTTTTTGAAAAAGAAGCTGAACATGCTGAGGGCTTTGAACCTGAGTTAGCTTGGATTGAAAAAAAAGAGGGTGAAGAAAGGGTTGCCATTAGACCTACTTCTGAAACAATAATGTATGATTCTTATTCTAAGTGGATTCGTTCTTGGAGAGATTTGCCTTTGAGAATTAATCAATGGTGTAATGTTCTTAGGTGGGAAGTTAAACAAACAAAAATTTTTTTAAGAACAAGAGAATTCCTTTGGCAAGAAGGTCACTGTGTTTATGAAACCAAAGAAGACTGCGATAAGGAAGTAAGATTGTTTCTTGAAGAGTACAAAAAATTAGCTGAAGAGTTACTTGCGATTCCTGTTATTCACGGAGTAAAAACTGACGCTGAAAAATTTGCTGGTGCTTATTACACTACCACAATTGAAGGTTTGATGCCTGACGGTAAAGCTTTACAAATGGGTACTTCGCATAATCTTGGGCAAGGATTTGCAAAAGCATTTGACATTAAGTTTTCTGATAAAAATAAAGTTGAACAATTACCTTGGCAAAGTTCATGGGGTTTTTCAACAAGACTTCTTGGAGCAGTAGTAATGGTTCATGGTGATGATAAAGGATTAGTTTTGCCTCCAAGAGTTGCAAAAAATAAAATAGTTATTGTTCCTATTTTGTTCGAAAAAACTCAAGAAGCAGTAATGAAAAAAGTAAACGAAATTGAAAAAAAATTGAAAAAATTTAAAGTTATTGTTGATGATAGAGATAATTATTCTGTTGGGTGGAAGTTTAGCGATTGGGAATTAAAAGGAATTCCTTTAAGAATCGAACTTGGTCCAAAGGACCTTGAAAAAGGCCATGTAGTAATAGTAAGACGAGATACTGGAAAAAAAGAGTTTGTTAAAGAAGCAGATTTGGAAAAAAGAATTCCTGAATTGCTTGATGAGATGCATAATGATATGTTTGCTAAAGCAAAAAAATTCTTAGATGATAATACTGTTTTTGCAAAAGACGAGAAAGAATTCAAGAAAGCTATTGATGCTAAAAAAATGGTTTATGCTTATTTTTGTGGCGAGTCTAAAGTAGAGGAAGAAGTAAAAGAATGGAGTGGTGCATCTTCTCGATGTATTCCTTTTGATGAAAAAGAATCCCCTAATGAAAAGTGTATTTTTTCTGGAAAACCTGCAAAAAAAAGAGTGTTATTTGCAAAATCTTATTAGTTAAAGATTCACTTTTTTTTAATTAAAATAGGTTAATGTTTTTTCCCAAACTTCAATTATTGAATTTTCTATTTTTTTGTTGTGTAATTTTGTAAATTTAAATCCAATTAGTTTGTAAAGTTTTTTTGCTACTGTGTTTTCTTTTTTTACTAAAAGAATTATTTTTTCAACTCTTTTTTTTTCAAGAAAATAAATTGCGTATTCTAAAAGTTCTTTTCCTATTCCTTTATTTCGATATTTTTTTTTAACTGCTATTGCTGTGATAAATCCTTGTTCTTTAATTTCGATTTCAATAAAACCGATTATTTTTTTTTCTTGAATTTTTTTAAACACAAAAATATTCGGAGTATTTATTCTTTCTTTGATTTGTTCAGCAGTAAATTTTCGATAAGAAAATTCGGGAGTAATTATTTTTTCAAGTTCACTCGCGTCTTCGGTAGTAGCTTTTGTAATCAATTTCTCACGTTTTTAAGAAACCCTTTTATTTCTTCAAATGAAACTGCACACCCTGCAAATTTTGCCGCGTACAACGCGGCTTCTAGTGCTTGTTTTGTTTTATGCATTTCTTTTGCAAAGCAACCATTCTCGTAAGAGAGTGCTATTAATTCAACTGAACGGATTATTTTTATTTTTCCAAATAAATTACTAAATTTTTGTATTGACTCGTGATCAAATTCAACATTACATCGATGTCTTCTTTGTAAAAATTCTAAAACATTTTGTGGTTCTTCAATTAACATTCTTGTGGTTCTTTCATCAATTAAAAGTAGTTCTGAGTTTATTTCTTTCATTAGCGCTAGTGTTTCTGCTTCGCCTAAATCGATTAATCTAAAGTTTTTTCCTTTTACATTGTAAATGTTTGCACTTACTTCGCTTAGTTCTTCCATTGTTCTTTTTATGCTTGGAGTTGTTTTAATTAATTTTAAGTATCCTTCTTCTACACAGTCTCTTATTCTAATAGCGTTTAATTCAAATCTTTTTATTTTAACTGGTTTTTGTACACTTTCATAATAAACTGATTCTGGCATTAGAAAAGAAATTTTTTCTTGTTCGGTTAAATGTTTTAAAAGATTTATGAAACAATTTCCTGATATTGTTATTAAACTACTTGAATCAACTACGATTTGAGTCATTTAAGAACCTCTTTAATGTTGTTAATCTTTTACTTATTCCTGCATAGATTGGTTGTTCATCATGGATTCTTGTTGTTCCAATATAATTTTGTAGTGTTTTTAGGTTTGCTCCTGTTAATTCTGCAGCATGATTAAAACTTATTCCTAATGCGTATGCTGTTGATGCTTGTTTTACTTTTGCTCTATAAAAAATGCTTTTTGCAAAGTTGCTTAATTTTTCATCGATTAGTTCTATTTCTAAAATCACGTTGTTCAAATTTTTTTGGAATGCTTTTGGCTCATTTTTTTCAATTGCCTTATTTGCTTTTAGTATTCCTGAGGTAATTATATTTGCTACTTTTTGCCATTTTGAATTTTTTGTAAAATGATCTTTTGAAATAATTTTGTAAAGTGCGTAAGAAATAACTGCGATTTCTGCTAAATTTTTATTGTTTTCTGTTACTGCTTCTTGAATAGAATCATTTGCTAATCTTTTTAAGTCATGTAAATTTCTTGCTTGGAATGCTGATAGAAGGGTTTCTGTTCTTCTTGAAAGTTTGCCATTCATGATAATAAAACAAAGTTGAAATATTTAAGAGTAGTGTTATTTTTAAGGGATTATTTTTCGTAAGTGCGAGGGTTTTTATTATTCAACGCGTTATTTAAATAGATGAATTATAGGGTTTTTTTAGTGGTTTTATTGCTTTTTAACGCTTTAGGTGTTCAGGCAATTTCTAGTAATGATGCAATTAATTACGTGGCTAGTTCTAATCATTTTCTTTATAATTCTGAAGTTTATACTCCTCCTAATGTAACTATTGGGTATAATGATACGGAGTTTTGGGTTATTCCTATTACTGCGGGTAATACAATTATTACTTATTTTCCTGTTGATGCAAAATCTGGTGAATTAAGTTCTTCTAAATCTACTAATCGTGCTTTGTTTAAAATTGCTGATGAGTTAAAAACAATTCAGTCGTTAAAAGCTTCAATTTCTTCTAATCCTAGTATTGATTGGATTTTTACTCAAAAATATCAAACGATTTTTAATGAAATGAGTTTGCAATTAAATGATGAGGTATTTCAATTAAATACTGTTGAAACAACGCTTAATGCTGAGGGAGTTAATGTTAGTTTAAATTCTTTAAAGAGTGAGCTTGGAAACTTATCTTCTGATTCTTTGGATATTTCTGAATTAATTTCGGGTGCGTCTTCTAATGAAAATGATTTTATTACTAAACCTTCTCAAGTTGCTTTTGATGAAATGTATGAGTCTTTTGACTTGGTTTTTGAAGCAATTTCGGTTCTTAATTCTAATTCTCTTTCTTATCAGAGTAATATTGATAAATTAAAACAACAAATTTCTGTTGCTGATATTGATGCTCAAACAAAATCTCAATTATTTTCAGTTATTGAGGTTCCGCAGGGATTACAAGCTTTAAGAAATTATAATCTTGATGCTACTCAAGTTAAGGAAACTTTTGAATCTTCTTTGTCTACTGCTTCTTTAGCAAGAGATTCTCTTTTGGGAGAATTAAATAATCGTGTTTTGAAAAATATAGTTTATGATTTGATTTATAGTGAAAATGAAAAAATTCAAGAAGATACGGAGTTTAATTCTCTTTTTGAAGCACAGCAAACAATTTTGTCTTCTGATTTAAAAGGCACTTGGGATAATCAATCTAAAGTAAAGTTGCTTGAAAAAAATTATTCTCGGGCTTTAAAGTATTATGGTGAGCGTAATTTTGAAAAATCAGAAGAGTATGCTGAATTAGCTATTAGTAATGCACTTTCGGTTATTAAAAAAGGGCAGGTAACTCAAGTTATTCCTCCGTTGGTTTCTCAGGATTTTTTGTTTACTGTAGTAGGATTATTAGTTTTGTTTTTAATTATTTTATTCTTAGTTAATAATAGGTATAAATTAAGTAAAGGAAATGAAGAGGAAGAGGTTGATGTTTATGGATAAAAAAGCAGTTTTATTTTTTATTATTTTATTTGCTTCGCAATGTTTTGCTCAATCCGCAGTAATAATTGAGCCAATTGATGGCGAAGGCGTTTTATCATTATATCCTCTTGAGGTTAAAGACTATAAACTTACAGTGGTAAATATTTCTGATTTTGATTTGAAAAATGTTCAAGTTGTTATTAGTGTTCCATCTGAACTTTCTATTGTTGTTAATGGGGAAGATAGGCAGGAAGCGTATTATTCTTTTCTTTCTCTTTCAGCTAATGATAGAGAAGAGCGTGTGTTTAAAATTAAAGCAAAAGAAGTAACTCTTAATCCTGTTGAAATTAAAGCAGAGCATGGAGTTGAAACTCTTAGTAATTCTTCAACTGTTTTAATTAATGTTGAAAAATCAAGTTTTTCTTTTACTTCTAGGTTAAATCAAACTTCTCTTGAACCGGGACAAGAAAGTAGGGTGTTTTTTGATATTTCAAATAATTCTGATTTACAAATAAAAAATATTGTGGCTGAATTATTTTCAAAAGATGATGTTATCATTAAAACTCCTGAATTTAAACTTTCAAATATTGAGTCTGGTCAAACAATTTCTAATACTGAGTTTATTTTTTCTCTTGGTGAAGGTACCGGAAAAAAAGTTCTCGGTTTAAGAGTTTCTTTTGAAGATTCTAAAGGTAAACATATTCTCGAAAAGGCTTTTTTGATTGATGTGCAAAATAGGGATATTTATGTTGTATTATTAGCTCTTGCAATTGTTGTACTTGTGGGTGTTTCTTTTTACATGCGTAAAAATAAGGTTCCTCAAGAAGTAGAAACGCAAGGAATAGAAGTAAAAGAGTTAGATTAAGAAAATTCGATTACGTCTTCGTTTTGTAGGGTGTAGGTTTTTGCTACTCTTTGCCCTGGAAATTTACTTGAACCCCATACTTTTGCATATTTGAGGTTTTTTGCTATGTCTTTGTGTACTAGTTCTGCAACGTCGCTTATTGTTGAGTCTTTTTTTAGAACTACTGGTCTTGTTCGTTCTGCGTCTTGACCTGGTTTTTTTGTGTAAATAATTATTTTGTCAAGTATTTCAAAGATTTTTTTTCCAAGTTCTTGTTTTGGAGTATCGTCTGCTTTTACGAATAAACAATTTTTGTATTCTTTGTGTTCATCAAGTGCTTCGGTTAAGTTTTGAATGTTTGTTTTTTCTTGAAGAATTATGCTTGCGTTTTGTACTCCAAAGCTTTTCAAAATCGAGTGAAATTCTTCTAGTGAAATGGTTAAATTTTCTTTTCCTGAAAGAGTAATTCCTTTGAATGGAGAAGGATTAATTAGTATGTTTGGTTTTTTTCTTGTTACAATTATTCCAACTTTTTCAAGTTCATTAATTACAACGTCTTTTTCAAAATCCATTTTGTAAGTAATTATTATTGCATCAGCGTTTCTTGCAAGGCTTAATAATTGTGTTCCGTTTGCTTTACCTTCACTGCTTCCATTTATTATTGCAGGGACTTCTACTAATTGTATTTTTGCGCCGTTGTAATCCAGCATTCCAATTTCTGGATTTGTTGTGGTGAATGGATAATTTGCTATTTCAACTTCTACGTTTGTTAATTTTTTTAATAAAAAACTTTTTCCTGTGTTTGGTAATCCAAGAATTACTATTTGTCCATCTCCATCTTTTTTTACATTAAGTGAAGGGCCAGAGGTTTTTTTGGATTGTGTTCTTTGTTTTTCTATGTCTTGTTTTAGTTTTGCTATTTTTCCATTCATTCCTGCAATTAGTTTTTCACTTGCTTTGTGTTTTGGTGCAAATTTTAACATGTCTTGTAAAGCACTTAATTGTTCATTAGGTGTTTTTGCAGTTTCATACCTGTCTTTTGCATTAAAATAATCGTATCCTGGATTTGTTGCCATAATTAATTCCTTGTTGCAAATGGTTTTTAAAACTAATAAATCACTTATTTTTTTATGCATTTATATACGGCTAGTTCTTCAAAGAAACTTTTTCTTTTTGCAATGATTTTACAAGTTATTCCATTAGGCATTTTTTTCTCTGTTTCCCTATAACCATTGAGATTTGTTTGCAAAAAAAAGCACTTACCCTTGCTTTTTAAGTGTTCATGGAAGGTTTTAATGAATTTATCAAGGGTTTCTCTTCCCTTTTTTCCACCGTCTAGGTCTAAGTATTTTATTTCATCGCTAATGACATAGGGGGGATTAAAAATTATTACATCTGCTTTTTCTTTGCATTTTTCAAACAAATTCGATTCAATTAAAGTTAATTTTTTATTGCAATCAATTGTTTTGCTATTTTTTCGAGTTATTTCTAATGCGTCTTTGTTAAGGTCAATAGAGGTTACTTTTGAAGCTCCCTGAAGAAATGCGTTTAGTGTTTGTATGCCTGAACCACAACCCACATCAATTACAGAATCATTTTTATTTATTTTTACGTTTTCTGCTAAAAAATATGAGTCTTCTGATGGAAAGTAAACTGCTGAAGGACAAGAAAATTTTTTGTTTTTTAATAGAAACAAATTAGTTTTCTGTTTCATCAACAACTTCCTTTTTGCAATTTGTTTCTTCTGGGTGTCTTGCACAAAAAGTTTCTTTTAATGCTTCAATTGCAACTAATTCTTTACAATCTATGAGAAATACGCCTCCAGGATATACTTTTGTTAAATCAAGTTCTTCTGCAGTGTATTTTGCGTTAGTTAGTATTTGTTCTTGGTTATTGAAACAACCCAGGAATGCATTTTGGTCTATTGCGGTTCTTCCTAGTGCTATGTCTAATTCCATTTGAGTTAAAGAAGTTCCATAATGGTTACTTAGGGTTTTACACCCGTTTATTTCTGGGAGGGTTAATATTGTTTCATCTCCTTTGACTGGATTATTACAATAAATTCCTGTGATTTGTTTTTCTAATTCTAAATATTTTCCCTGTTGACTTGCACAGGAGAGAAAAATATTTGTTAGAACTGCATTTTTGTCTATTGAATTGCTTTGTGCAAAAACAAAATTCATGTTCATGCTTTCATTAAAATCGTTTACGAAATCATAAAACAATTTTTGTTTTTCTTTTACTCCTGGTTCATAATAATCAGCCAAATAAACTATTGTGGGTTTTTCTGAATTACAAATCCCCCCGATTTTTTCTATGAAATAAGTTGAGTGGCATGTTTTTTCATCTAAGTTTAATTCTGGAGCAATATAAAAACCATTTTTTGATTTTAACTTTGCTTTTATCTCAAATATTTCTTTTAGTTTAGGATAAAAACCCATTTTTTCTTGGTTTATTAATGCAGTTGGAAGAGTTTTCAATTGTAGAGTATTTATTAGTTGTTGACCTTCTTCAGAACTTGCTTCTACTTTTTTCATTTCATAAGGAATTTGTCTTACTAAAAATACGTCTTCTATGGTGTTTGTTTCAATACAACTTGTACATTCGTTAGTGTAAATCATTGTAATTGGAACTGTTCGGTAAGCATCTTCATCAAAATTATTAACATCTGGAATTATTGGCCCAGTAGGAGTCGTGTTTTGAGGTAATACAAAACTTGCGATTATGATTCCTAATAATAATGCAAGAATAATTAGCATTCCTGCTAGGTATAATGGAATTCCATTATTTTTTGAAATTGTTTTTTTTTCACTTTTTAAAAAGTCTTGTTTTTGTTGTTCTATATTAAGTTCTTGTGTATTTTCAGTTTCTTGATTTTTTTTAGTTTCTTGTTCCATAACCATTCCCCATAAAAAGATTATTTTTACTTATTTATTATAATAAGATTTTTTTTATAAAGGAGTTTGTTTTGTTAGTAGATTCCCATTGTCATGTTGATTGGTTTAAAAATCCTGAAAAAATAGTTAAAAATGCACTTAATAAGGGCGTAAATGTACTTTTGTCTAATGCTACTAGTATTGAGTCAATTTCTAAAACTCTTGCTCTTGCAAAGCAGTTTTCTCAAATAAAACCAGTTATTGGGGTTCATCCTGTTGATTTGTTAAAATTTTCTGATGACGAATTAGATTCTGCTTTTGAGTTGGTTGAAAAAAACATTTCTAAAGCAATTGCAGTTGGAGAAGTTGGTCTTGATTATAAGTATGCAAAAACTCAAGAGCAAAAAGACAAGCAAGAAAGGGTTTTTAGGCGATTTATTGCTCTTGCTATTAAGTACAATAAACCTATTGTGGTTCATGCACGTTATGCTGAGTCAAAAACTCTTGATATTCTTGAAGAAATGAAATCAACTAATGTTTTGATGCATTGGTTTACTAATAGTAAAAAAACTAGTTCTCGTGCTTTAAAACTGGGTTTTTTTGTTTCTTGTGGACCAATAATACTTTCTGATGTTCAAAGTGCAGAAATTGCTTCAAATTTTCCTTTAGACCAAGTTCTTTTAGAAACTGATGCTCCTGTTGAATTTGAGGGTAAAAAATCAGAGCCAAGTTGGATTCCTCTTGTTTGTGCTAAATTTGCTGAATTAAAAGGAGTTTCTAAAGAGGAAGTAGAGCAAATTACTGAAAAAAACTATAAAAAATTGTTTTGTTGAAGAAGTAGTTTTTTTCTTTTTGCGTTCTATTTAAAACCTTTTTTTTAGCAAATTAGTAGTATTATGAGTGATATTATTGTTTTTTTAGGAGTTTTAATTTTTTCGTTATTCGTAGGAAATGGATTATTGTTTTTGTTTCCTGTAAAAAAACAAAGGCATGCTCAGGTTATTGAATCCGTAGAAGACCCTGTTAGCGAGGAAATCGCAACCAAATCAAGTAATTTTAATCCTTCTGTTGCGCCTCTTAATCAAAAAATCGAGTTAGCACATAAAAGAATTCAATTATTAGAAGGAGCTTTAGAGAGTTCCACTTCACATGGAATTAGTCCTTCTATGAAGAGACGAATTGAAAAGCTTGATAATTTTCGTTCAACAGTTGAAGCAGAAATGATTGGAATGAAAGAAATTCTTACGGAACTTCAAAACAATAATATTACTGTTAAAGCAAGAGTTTACAAACAAAAAAAACAATCAAAAAAGATTTCTAATGAAGAACTAAAAAGATTAATTTATAATTCGTCAGCATGATTTTTTTTATTTTTTTTTTAATTTAACTTTTTTTTAGATTTCTTTTTTTTTAATATTCCAAGTTTTTCTTTCTTTTTGGTCTTTTGAATTATTTCTCAAGTGTTTTGCAATAATGCTTGCTGAACCAACAATTGGTTCGGTATCATCTGCTTTTGGTTTAAAAATAATGTTTTTGTTGTTTACTTTTAGTGGTGCTCCGTCAACAATTATTTTTGATTCCCCAAACATTGAAAGAATTTCTGCAATATTTTCTATTGCTTGTGCTTCTATTTGATTTAAGTTTTTTCCACTGTTTCTTGCCAAATCAATTAATTCAGAGTTTAGCGTAACAGAAACACTTCCAAGCATTTTTTCACTTACAAGTTCTTCTTTTTTACTAATATCTTTTGTTTTTTTACTATCCCTTATTTCTCTAAGTGAATTAGTGTCCGCTAAAACCCCTGTAATCACCATTGGGCCAGTTAATTCTCCTCTTCCTGTTTCGTCTATTCCAATTACTAAATCTTTTTTTAAATTCATTAATGAAAGAATTTCGTTTTTTACTTTTTCTGCTTCTTCTCCTTGAATAGAAATTTTTCCAGAGCTATAAAGTGTTATTGTACAATTATTCATTTTGACTCTTTGTTCTTCAAAATAATTAGTTGTTTTTTTTTGTTCAAACGGATGTAAAACTTTCATTAAACGAGGCATTTCTTGTTTTCCAAAATTAAGTGTTTCTTGGTTACTCATTTTAACGAACATCCATTTCATCAAAGTTATGTTCTAATTGTTTTTTTAAATCAAGTAAAGCAGTTTTGCTATAAATTGCTAAGTGTCTTTGAGAATCAAGAGTAACTTCTTCGATGTATTTTTGTAAAAAGAATCGTTTTGCTCCTTTTATTTGTGCTACTATTTTTTCAAAGTCTTTTTTTGTAAGGCTTGGGTGGCAAGTTGTTCTAAATTCATAATCTACTTTTGATTTCATTGTTATTTTAATTGATTTTTTTATTTTGTTTGTTACTCCTTTTGTTTGAGTAATTTCAGCATATTTGTCATAAGGTGCTTTTACATCCATTGCAATATAATCAAGCAAGTTTTTTTTGATTAGTTCTTCAAGCATTTCAGGGTTTGTTCCGTTTGTATCAAGTTTTACTTTAAAATTCATTTTTTTTATTTTGGTAATGAATTCAGGTAAATCTTTGTGAATTGTTGGTTCGCCTCCAGAAATAACTACTCCTTCGAGTAGGTTTTTTCTTGATTCAAGAAAAGAAAAAAATTCTTCATTAGAAACATTTGCTTTAGCATTTTTTACTGCCGCAGGATTATGGCAAAATACGCATCGTAAATTACATCCTGCTAAGAATACTAATGCCGCGGGAGTATTTGGGTAATCCTGCAGAGTTGTTTTCTGCAGGAAGTTTATTTTAACCATAGGATTCACTTTGCTTTTTGCATTTCAAAAGTTACTCTTTCTCCAAATTCACTTCTTTTACCATCATTCCAATTTTCAATTGGTCTAATGTACCCAACTACCCTTGAGTAAACTTCACATTTAGCATCGCATTCAGGACATTTATGATTTTCTCCTGCAATGTACCCATGACTTGGACAAACACTAAATGTTGGAGTTAAAGTAAAGTAAGGTAACTTGTAGTTTTCTGCAATTTTTCTAACAAGTTTTTTTACTGCTTCTGGACTAGGGTGATTTTCTCCAATGAACATGTGGAATACTGTTCCTCCAGTGTATTTTGTTTGAAGATTATCCTGTAAATCAAGTGCTTCAAAAACATCAGCTGTTTGATTAACTGGTAATTGACTAGAGTTAGTATAGTAAACTGATGTCTTTGGATCCTTTTTTAACATTTCTTCATTAGCTACTTGTATTTTAGGGTATTTTTGTTTGTCTAATAAAGCAAGTCTGTGAGAAGTTCCTTCTGCTGGGGTTGCTTCAAGATTAAACAAGTCGCCAGTTTCTTTCTGGTAGTTTAGGATTCTGTCTCTCATAAAATCCATTATTTTTTCAGCGTATTCTTTACCCTCTTTTGAAGCAATATTTATTCCAAGGAAATTAATTAAAAGCTCATTCATTCCAAGTAATCCAATTGTTGAAAAGTGATTTCCCCAATAGTTTTTATTTGCTTTGAAGATGTCTTCTAAATAATATTTGCTATAAGGATACAATCCATATGCAGTGTAGTTTTCTAAAACTTTTCTTTTAATGATTAAACTGTCTTTAGCTTGGTCCATTAATTGCCCAAGGTTGTGGAATAATTGTGCTTCATTTTTTGATTTAAATCCAAGTCTTGGTAGGTTAATGGTTACTACTCCAATGCTTCCTGTTAGTGGATTTGAACCAAATAATCCTCCGCCTCTTGAACGAAGTGCTCTATTATCTAATCTTAATCTACAACACATACTTCTTGCATCATCAGGATCCATGTCTGAATTAATGAAATTGCTAAAGTAAGGAATTCCATATTTTGAAGTCATTTCCCAAATAGGATCAAATACTTTGTTATCCCAATCAAAATTTTTAGTGATGTTGTATGTGGGAATAGGGAAAGTAAAAACTCTTCCCTTTGCATCTCCCTTACTCATTACTTCTGCAAATGCACGATTAATCATATCCATTTCTTTTTGAAATTCGTCAAGTTTTTTGTCAGTTGGTTTTCCGCCAATTATTGCAGGAGAATCTTTCATGCTTTTTGGACAAGAGACATCCATTGTAATGTTTGTGAAAGGAGTTTGAAATCCTACTCTTGTTGGAATATTTAAATTAAATATAAATTCTTGCATTGCTTGTTTAACTTCTTCATAACTTAATTTTTCATTAGCAACAAATGGCGCAAGATAAGTATCAAAGTTAGAAAATGCTTGTGCTCCAGCAGCTTCCCCTTGAAGGGTGTAAAAGAAATTGGTTATTTGTCCAAGTGCAACCCTAAGTCTTTTTGGAGGGTTACTCTGAATTTTTCCTTCTACTCCTCCAAATCCTTTAGTTAATAATCCAGGTAAATCCCATCCGCAACAATATACTCCAAGAGTCCCAAGGTCATGCAGGTGAAAATCCCCACTTTTGTGGTGGTTTCTTATTTTTTCAGGGTAAATTCTGTTAAGCCAATAACCGCTTGTTAGCCCTGTAGAAATATGGTTATTTAATCCTTGTAAAGAAAAACTCATGTTGCTGTTTTCTTTTACTTTCCAATCAAGAATTTTTAAGTAATCATCCATTAGTTCGTTAGATGCAAGAACAAAACTAAGATCTCTTAAGTCTTCATGTTGTTGTCGGTAAAGCATGTAAGCTTTGGATATTTCATATAGGTTTGATTCAACAAGTGCTTTTTCAACGCAGTTTTGAATAAATTCAATATCATAAGTTTCTCCCTGTTGAAAATTACTAAGAACTTTAGAAAGAACATCATCAATCAAATTCACTCTTTTTTCATTAACTGCAATAAATGCTTTTTCGATTGCTTTTCTGATTGGTTGAGTATCAAAATCTTCTAGTTTTCCATCTCTTTTTTTTACTTGCATCTTTTCCATGATAAACCCTCTTTTTTCGCCACTTACGTCTAATATTCATTAATTTCTTTACAATACTATTTTACTGAGCCTATATTTTATTTGAATAATTTACAATGGTTTTACTCTTTAAAAAGCTTATGTTAAAACAGTAAACCATTTATAAAATAAACTTTATTATAAAAAATAAGTTAAATTTTAAACTAAATCTAAAATTAGATTAATAATTAGTTTGAAATTTTAACTAATAATTAATCTTTAGTTTGTGTAATTATTGATTTATCTTAAAATTATTTACATTTTAGTTTTTTTAGTGTATTTTAGTTTTTAAATAAATGAAATTGTAGGAATCGCTTTTTTATAGAGGTTAGTATTTATATTATTTAATAGTTTTTTTTGGAAGTTAGTTTGAATGGTGGGGATTAAGGCATTTTCTGGAGTTACTTTCCAAAATTATGATTTGCAAAAAGTTATTGTTCCTCCTTATGATGTAATTGATTCTGAATTAAAAAATAAGTTAATGCAGAAATCTGAATTTAGTTTTGTAAATCTTATTCTTAATACTCCTGATGAATCTGCAAGATTGCTTAAAAAATGGATTCAAGAGGGGGTTTTGAAAAAGGATTCTTCTGATGCAATTTATATTTATCAACAGGAATACTTGCTTGATAATAAAATAGTTAAGCGAACTGGGTTTATTTGTTTGTTAAAAGTTGAAGAGTTTGGTAAAAATGTTTTGCCTCATGAAAAAACTTTTCAAAAACACATTGATAATCGTTATGAATTAACTGTAAAAACAAATGCTAATCTCGGGCAAATTTTTATGGTGTATGAAGACAAGAAGAAAGAAATTGATTCTATTAGTATTCCTCTTACTAATTCTAAGGAAGAAATGTTGTTTGTTGATTCTGATAATTGTAAACACAAAATTTGGAGAATTACTAATACTGAAACAATTCAAAAAATTGTTAATTTAATGAAAAATAAACAGGTTCTTATTGCAGATGGGCATCATAGGTATTCTACTGCGATTAAATTTTCTAAAGAAAATTCGTTTATAAAAAATAGCGACTTTACTATGGTTACTTTGGTTAATTCTTTGGATGATGGATTAGTTATTCTTCCAACTAATAGAATTCTTAGTAATAAAGTAATTGATTTAGATTTATTTTCAAATTATTTTAACATAACTGAAGTAAATAGCTTTGATGAATTGTTTGAAAAATTGTTTGAAAAAAAATCTTGTTTTGGTGTTGGAGTAAATAACAAAAAGTTTTTTTTAGAATTAAAAGATAAAGAAATTCTTAATGAGCTTTTTTCTAATGGTGATGAAGTCTATAAATTAATTGATGCTGCAATTTTGCATAAATTAATATTTGAAAAAATACTGGGTATTCAAGTGGAAGACCAAGTTTCACCTAATCTAGAATTTGTTAAGGGGAATGAAACCACTATAAAATCTCTTAATGAAAACAACACTGGTTTTTTTGTTCGTCCTCCAACAATGCAAGAAACACGATTAGTTGCTCTTGCGGGTAAAGTAATGCCTCAAAAATCAACTTATTTTTTTCCTAAAATGTATTCGGGTTTTGTAATAAACAAATTTGAGGAGGAGGGTAAACAATGACTAATAAGTTATTCATTCCTGGCCCTACTGAGGTCAGAAAAGAAGTTCTTCAGGAATTAAGTAATCCGCAAATAGGGCATCGTACACAGGAGTTTAAAGAATTATTTGGTTCTTTGAAACCTGGTTTAAAAAAACTTTTTTGTACAACAAATGATGTGCTTATTTCTACTTCCTCTGGCTCGGGTTTTTGGGAATCCTCAATTAGAAGTTGTGTTAATGAAAATGTTTTGCATGCAGTTAATGGTGCATTTTCAAATAAATGGGCTAATGTTTCAGAACGCTGTGATAAAAAAGTTGAAAGAATTTCTTTTGAATGGGGTAAGTCAGTAAAAGCAACTGTTGTTGATAAAGCGCTTTCGAATGGAAAATTTGAGTGTTTTTGTATGGTTCATAATGAAACTTCTACAGGCGTATCTTCTAATCTTGAAGAAATTGCAGAGGTAATGAAAAAGCACCCTTCAGTTTTGTGGTTTGTTGACGTTGTTTCTTCTATTGGAGGAATGAAAGTTGATGTGGACAAACTCGGAATCGATTTTGCTTTAGCATCTTCTCAGAAAGCAATTGCGTTACCTGCAGGAATAGCTTTTGCATCAGTTAGCCCTCGTTGTTATGAAAAAGCAGAGCGTGTTTCTGGCAGAGGTTATTATTTCGATATTCTTGAATTAAAAAAAGCATATGATAAAGACCAAACACCTTACACTCCAAGTATTCCTCATCTTTATGCAATGAAGAAACAATTAAGTAGATTTGAATTAGAGGGTCTTGAAAATAGATTCAAAAGACATTTTGAAATGGCGGAGTATGTGAGAAATTGGGCTAAAAAAAATGGTTTTGAAATGTTTTCAGAAGAAGGTTGTGAATCAAATACTGTTTCTTGTATGGTTAATACAAAAAAAATTGATTTTGCTAAAGTAAAGAAAGAATTAGCCACTAAGGGTTATAGTACTGATTCTGGTTATGGTAAACTTAATAAAAAACTTGAATCCGAGGGAAAGAATAATACTTTCAGAATTGCCCACATGGGCGATTTAACTATTGAAGAAGTAAAAGAATTAACTAGTGAATTGGAGAAATATTTTTAGGGGGTTTTTTGTGATGGGTGTTTTAGCAATTAATAATGTTAGTAGAAAAGTAAATGAAATTCTTGAAGCAAGTAATTTTACTGTTGAAAATAAAAAAGATTTAGATGAAACTGATTTGTCTACTTTAAGCGAAAAGTATTCTGCTCTTGTTTTGAGAAGTGGAAAGATTCATTCGTTAAGTTTTTCTGGTAATAAATTAAAAGCTATTGGAAGAGCTGGTGCTGGAGTTAATAATATTCCTGTTGAAAAATGTACTGAAAATGGAGTAGTTGTTTTTAATTCACCTGGTGCAAATGCTAATGCTGTAAAAGAACTCGTGATTTGTTCTTTATTTTTAGCTTCTCGAAAAATTAGTGGTGGCATTAGTTGGTTGGAACAACAAACTCAAGGTGAAGATATTGCTAAGCGTGTTGAAGAAAACAAAAAACAATTTAAGGGCTGTGAAATCATTGGAAAAAAATTAGGCGTAATTGGTTTGGGTGCTATTGGATTAATGGTTGCTAATGATGCTTCTTATTTAGGTATGAGTGTTATTGGGTATGATCCTTATTTTTCTTCTGAGCGTGAAAATGAATTGGCTACGGGAGTAAAACGTGAAACTGATTTGAATAAACTATTATCTGAATCGGATTATATTTCTGTTCATGTTCCTTTGATTGATTCTACTAGGGGTTTAATTAATAAGGGAAAATTTTCTTTAATGAAAAAGGGAGTTAAATTACTTAATTTTTCTTGTGCAGAAATCGTTGATGCTGATGATTTAAAAAAAGCAATTGCTCGTGAAATAATTTCTACGTATATTACTGATTTTCCAACGAATGATATTTTTGGTTTAACTAATGTGATTTGTGTTCCTCATTTAGGCGCGTCTACTAGTGAAGCCGAGGAAAATTGTGCAATAATGGTTTCGAATCAATTGAATGATTTTTTAAAAAATGGAAACATAATTAATTCGGTTAATTTTCCAAAGTGTTCTTTACAGAAAACAAATGGTAATAGATTAACTATTATTAGTAAGAATGAAGATTCTTTTGAACCCATTACTAATGTTTTGGCTGATAATCAAGTTGAAATAATTGAAATAATTAGCAAGAGTAATTCTAGTGTAGCGTATACTATTGTTGATGTTAAGGAACCCATTTCAAAAGAGGTAATTGAAAAAATAAATGCTCTTGAGGGAGTTATTTCTTCAAGAGTTTTAAATTAATTTTTTTTAAGCAAGCATAAATAATAAATATTCTTAATCCCTAGGTAATTAGTATGAAAAAAATGGTTTTAGCAATTTTATTAATTTTTTTTCTTAGTGGTTGTGGTGAACAACAAAACTCTATTACAATGGTTAATGTTTCAATTCAAGTTTTTGACCCTGAAGATGAATTGTTGCTTGAAAAAGAAATCAGCGTTCCAAAAAATTCAACTGCTTTAAGTATTCTTGAAAAAAATATTAGCATTCAAGTTTCTAATTCGAAAATAACTTCTGTTGAGGGTATTGTTCCGGAGGATTTTGATTTTATTGTTCTTTATATTAATGATTCTCAAATTCCTAATTTAAATAAATCAATATTAATCGATTCTGTTTTAGAGGTTCGTTTTGAAGAGTCAATTGCTCAGGAACCTGCATCATAACAAATAAAAACACGAATCTAACTAATTAGTATTGCTGAATGATGATACGAGTCAACTGAGTGTGAACAATATGCTGAGACTGGTTCAAACTGACAGCGCTTTATAGGATACTATTTTATAGAAAAAATCCATTAATCATTCATGAAAAAAGTGATTTTGTACATTGCCACAAGTTTAGATGGTTTTGTTGCTGATGAAAAAGGTAAAGTAGATTGGCTTGAAAAGTATACTGGAAAAGATATAGAAAAAGATTACTCTAAATTCATTAAAGGAATTTCTTCAATAATAATGGGAAGGGTAACCTACAAACAAATTTTAGGATTTAATCTTTGGCCGTATAAAAAAATTCCTTGCTATGTTTTAAGCCATAAAAAAATGAAAATATTTGAAAACTCAAATATAGAATTCTACTCAGAGGATATAAAAAAATTGCTTACTAAAGTTAAACGAAAATCCAAAAAAAACATTTGGCTTTTAGGTGGAGCAAATGTAGCTCAAAAATTTTTAAAAGAAGGATTAGTTGACGAAATTCAATTAGCAATCATTCCTGAAACTCTAGGAAAAGGAATACATTTATTTAAAAAAATTGAAAACAAATTAAAATTAATTAAAATAGAAAAAATGAAAAATGGGGTAATCATTACACATTACAAAATTAAATAATTGAATTACTAATTTTTCCTCAATCGTTTGAGGACCTCGGTTACAACTTTGTTAGAGTAACCTTTTTCATGCATAACATGAACTAGATCTTCTTTAGAATAATCCTGAGCTTTGTCTTTGAGCATTCCAACTAATTTACCAACATCATGTTCTTCATCAGAAGTTAAAGAAACCGTTTTTGGTTGAGGATGTGTTGGTTGAACTTTTCTTTGTGAAGCCATTCTCCTCTGATTAGGAATCATAGTTCTTTGAGCTTGAGGTGTTGATTGAAGTGAGCTTATTTGAGATACTGGTTTTTGCTCTACGCTTGAATTATGTTCTGGTTCTTCAGAAGCATGCATTGGTTGATCAATTTGTTCATTATTTTCTTGTTTTAAATCAACATAAATTCTTCCACTAATATGTATCATAATTGAAATTAATATCACATAAACAACAAACATTATAGGTAAAGCAACAAATGCAAGCAATGGGTGAATGAAAGTCAGAAGTAATCTAATTCCTAATAAAATCCCTACTGGAATCATACCAGCATATATAGTACCTATTACTAATCCGAGTGTTTTTGGCCAAAAGTTCTTTGACATTTTAAATGCTTTTTTTAGAGTATCTTTTGTTCCAAGATTTTCATTTGCAATAAAAACATTATAACTAGAATAAAAAGGAAGCAAACCAAAAACCAAAACATATAACCCAATATAACCGAAGAAAAAGCCAACTATTAATCCTCCAAGCCCACTTAATAAAGATCCAACTATAGGATCAGATGCCCCCATTACATTACCTGCTACAGAATTTGCTCCAATACCAAAAATCATTCCAATTATAATTCCAATAACAACGAAAACAACTAAAACAAAAATAGTCAATATCCCTACAATCAAATTAGCAATAATGGCATTCTTGAGTCTTTTCAAGGATTTCTTAAAAGCTACGCCTAATTGGATTTTTCTTTCACTAATATTTTGAACTGAAATAATTGATAAAAAATTCCCTGCAAATGATGACAGAACAAAAAACACACCACCAAACAGTATTACGGAAATTATTATACCGATTATTCCACCAAATCCAATAAGAACTGTGGATATTAAACTAATAACAAAAGCAACAATACCTAAAACAATCAGAATAAGTCCAACTGCAAAAATAGCTTTAAGCGAAAACCCCAATTTTACATTGTCCCATATTTCACCCATATTATCAAAAATAACAAGGATTCTGAGCTATTTAAACATTACTGTTGAATTTAATTTGCTTTGAATTTTAAAGAATAGTTATTTTAAAGCAAGAAAAAGAATAATATTCTTGATTTGGATAATAGCGGAAACTTTACAAATTAATAATAAAATCTAAACTTATTTACTGTCGCAACCAGAGGTCGCAGGAAGGCTGGGGAATGAATTGGAAATTGGCACTTATGATAGAACTATGGATGAGCAACCTAAAAAAAGAATTGTGTTTGGAGCTTCTACTTTTATTAGTAGTAAAGTTTTAGGAAATAGAATGAAAATTTTTATTTCGCATGGTTCTTCTGAATTTGATATTGCACAATTTGTTGGAATGGCAGATTATTTTAAGTTAAACGCAGGAAGAAAAAAATCAGACAAAGCATTAGCAGAATGGCTTGGCGTCGTTCAAAAATGAAATAAGTAAGTTTAAATACAGTAAAAGAATAATATTTTTATGGCAGATAAAATAGTCAAGTGGTATATTATACTTTTAGGGATTAGTAGTTTAATTGCAATTATTTCTGATTTGAGATTTTTTTTCCCGAATGAACCCCTTGCTTTAATTTCATTAATTAATATTTTACCCGCAATTATTGTTTTTTTGGGAGCTATTCCAATAATAATTTACATTTTGGTAAAAAAATTACCCGTTATTTATGCAATTCCACCTATTGCCAATTTATTAATATTCATTTTTTATATTATATTTACAGTTGCTACAATAGGGGAAGGTTTAGGCCTGACAATAGATTACATTGTAAACAACATTTTCAATATTATTTTAGTAGGAATAAGTGCATATTTAATATTGATTAAAAAATAGCAATGGGTGCCTTGTTCGAACTGACGGCAACTGTATAATCACAAAGTATTTATAGTCAAAATTCTTTACTAGTTTGTGAAATTGAAATTTTTATTGATTTTTGGAATAATCGCATTAGTGTTATTAAGTGGTTGCTCAACTGATTCAAATAATTCTCAAAACACCGATAATTTAAATCCTAAAGAAAATAATGAAATTAAAACTGATTCTTCTCAAGATTCCTCAATTAAAATAAATCTAATCGCAGAAAAAGACTTGTATGAAATTTTTGAGTCTTTTAATATTAAATTAACAAAGCAATATAACGGGGAAGAATTTCAAGCAGTAGTAGCATATAAATTCAGAAAAGAAAATTATGAAAAAGTATTCTACCAAGGATATATAATAGATTTAAGCAATGAGGAATTAAATAGAACTGAAGGGCAAGTTGGTTATACTGGGAGAAGAGCATTCAATGTTGAAAAGCGAAATTCAACAAAAGAGAACTATGCATTTCCTTTAGAATATTTCATAACTGAAGGAGAATATATTATTTCTGTTTACTTGTATTCTTGTGAAGATATTGAAAAATATGGTTACAAATGTAATCCTGTAAATAGTTTGTTTTATCTTGTAGACGAAGAAGAAGAATACTATAGTACTCCTGAAGTATTAATAGAAAATATAAAACCACTTGTTTCGACAGCTAAAACAATAATTGTTAGAGGTGGAGAAAAACCAGCTGAATGCGGCAGAGATTCAGATTGTTCTCAAGAAAGTGACAAAACTAAAACAGGAAAATTTCAATGTTTTTTAGGGGCAATTATACCTAAATGTATTGAGTGTAATGGCAGTTCTTGCATAGAAGGATATTCCTGTCACGATTTTGAATGTGTTAAAGATGGATGCAGTGAAGATTCAGATTGTACAGAATATTGCGAAGGCTGTCAAGATAATAGTAGGCTATGTAAAGTAGGGCAATGTGTTGAATGTGATAAACTCCACCACAAATGCAGTGAAGGATATGTTTGTGAAGATTGGGGTTGCACAAGTGTAGAAGTTCTAAAAGCAAAAAAAGATTGTGAATTTGGAGAGATATGTGGTTATTCCGAAACAAGAATATCTCCCGAATATAAATGTACATTTAGTAGTACTCCTGAAAAAAGCCATAAATGTTTAGAGTGTTGGGGAGACTCATTCTGTAAAGAAGGATATAAATGTTACAATTATGATTGCGTAAATAAATAAGCGTAATAAACCAAAAATTTTATTGACTATATACTTCTTGCATTCTTCGGGTTCAACTGACGGCGCTTAAATATCACTTGTAATCTTTAATGTTGTTGCGGATGGATTTCCGAGTGGAGTAGCAATCATTAGAAATAAGTAATTAAATCGTCATCTTTCGGAGCGGATTGGCGGACTGAGTTTTTTTTTTAATTAGAATCAAATGATTTTAATTAACTCAAATAGATACAATATTATTCCAACAACTACTCCAACTGCAATCATCATTAGTCCATGGAAGATAACATTTTCTTTTGCAATTTTCCCTATAAAATAACCAAGAGAAAATAAGCTGATTATGATTATAATAAAAGAGTAAACAAATGCGTCACCAACTGAAATTAATTCAAATGTTGCTAAAAAAAATGGAATAATCGCGATAAAAGATACGATGCTTGAACTCAAACCATTTGCCAACCCCATGAAAATTGCTACTTTTTTCATTTCTTTTTCAAGAGTGGTTTTAGAAAGGCTTCGCATTAAATGTTTTTCAAGTTCCATTTTGACTTTTTTTTTCTCAGCCCTCTCTGCCATGTATCCTCCCCATATTCCTGAAATCCCAGTGGAAACAATCACCCCGAAAGATGAGACAATAATTATTTTTGGATCAAAGAGTTGAGCTAAATAAGTTGCAATAAGAATCCCGAGAATTGTTAAAGCGCCGTCAAAAGAATTCATTATAATATATCTTCTAATGACTGAATTTTTTTTTAATAGGTCAAGAAAGTACATGTTATTTCATCAGTTTTTTTGATCTATTCCTGTCGGAAGTTCTGGTGCCTCAATGATTTTTTTGTCACCAACAACAACCTTATCCATGCTGTGAATAACAGCACCAAATTCTTCAATTGTTTTTGTCAGTTCTTCCAAATTAATTTCAGATCCGTCTAAGACAATTTTAACTGATTCAGTTTTTTCATCAATAGCGTAAACAGAAATATTGACATTATGAATGGATTTTGTATCGCCTAAAATCTGTCCAAATTCAGCTATATTTGGTTTGTGCGGCTTCATTACATCTAAAACCAAAACCTTAATCTTTGCCTTTGCTTTTTTATTCATAAAAAATAAGAGGATTTTGAAGTTAATAAATTTTTACATTAATAAAAAAAAGTGAATTCATTGATAATTTAAACGGCAATAAAAATAATTATTAATACTAGATACAATATAGATATGATATAATATGAGACGATATGTTTTTGAAAACCGAGAAGTCGGACCTAAAGCTTATTTAAAAAAAATGGCTGAAAAAAAGAAAGCACGTAGTAAATTAGTCACTACATTAAGTGCAATTGAAAGAAAAAAACAATTAGCGGAATTAGAAGAATGGTTAGGGAAAGAAAAAGCAAGTTCTGAGCAAGTTAGGATTTTGAATACAATTAAAGCAGAAAAATTAAGGTATTTAACTCAAAAAGAAGAACAATTTATTACTGCTGAGGAAAATCGATTAAGAAGGCTTATACAAATAAGTGCTGAGGATAAATCTGTTTTTACTGTTGAAAAAATTGAACAAATGGTAAGTGACTTAACAAGTCCTCTAAAAATCCGTCCAGAAAAATAATTCAAAACTTGCTATTATTAGACTATTTACTTCTTGCACTTTTCAGGTTCAAAGTGATAGCAATATTTTTTGAACCATTTGCTTTTAAGTAACAATTACTAATTTCAATAAACTTATTATATTGCTTTTACCTAATGAATTAATGTCAAAAGGTCAAGGCACTATAGAATATTTAATTATTTTATCAGTAGTTTTAGTGGCTTCTGTATTAACAGTTACAACATCAGGCTATTGGGCTGAGTCGAATACGAATTTGACAATTGAACAAAGTATATTATACTGGCAAACAGCAACGCCTATTGGAATAAAAGATTGGCAATTGGAAACTGATGGGAAGTTAAAAATTCAATTAAAAAATAATTCAGGAGAAAAAATAATCATTAATGAAATTTATTTTGGTGGAAAGCCAATAAATATACCTTTAACAACCATTTTTTTGGGGAATACCAAGGTTATTAGTGGTCAAACCGATGACTTTGCTCAAAATTCATTGTATTCTCAAAATATCAAAATAGATTATGATGGACAATATATAACTGGAAAAATATTCACTGGAAAAAAACCATTAGTTGGAATAGTTATACAAAGTAGTAATGATGCTGTGCAATTAGCAGAATTTGTTGATAATACTTTAGAAGAATTTGATGAGGGGGCATACTCAAATACTTCATTTAATTCAATAATAGCTGGAGTGGAATTAGCTTCAGGAACAACGGGGACTTTTGAATCAAGAATATTTGATGCACAAGAATCAAAATCTTGGAAATCTATTTCTTGGGTGCCTGAAGCGCCTTATGGAAAAGAATTGAATGGAACCGAATCAAAGTACACTTTAGGAAATGCGAATCTTTCAAATAATACTTTGTTAATGCATTTAAACGATTTCGCGGATCCAGTACTTGATTCATCAGGCAATGGAAACAATGGAACAAACAGTGGAGCAACTTTTGGAGCAACAGGAAAATTTAATACTGCAATGAATTTTGATGGTTCAACCGACATTATTATTGGGTCTTCTTCAAATGCGATTACTGGAGACAATCTTCAAACAATAACTTTTTCAGCGTGGGTTAAGCACAATTACAGTGGAGATAATGGTTATATTGCAAGTTTAAAAAGATCAAATGGAAACCTAAGTTCTTTGATTTCTCTTGATGCAGGAAATTCAGGAGCTGGCAATTTGGGTTTTTTAACTCGTAATAATGCAGATACAACTCATTCATGGATAAACTATAATGGAAACTACAATGATGGTAAATGGCATCAGCTAGTTGCGGTGGTAGATGGTTTAAGTAGAAAACTTTATGTTGACGGAATTGAAAGAAATTCAGATTCTAGGGGGATGCAAAGTGTCACAAATAATACTGATTCGTTTAATATCGGAGGATTCCACCAGTCATATTCTAATTTATTCTTTAAAGGGTCTATCGATGAAGTTGCAGTTTGGAAAAGAGCTTTGTCTACACAAGAAATTTTAGACCAATATCAGCGGGGTGCATTAAATATTGTTTTTGAGGTAAGGAGTTGTGATGATTCTAATTGTTCAGGTGAAACATTTTCTGGAAATTATTCAGAAATCAATAATTTTGGAACTGGATTACCTTCTTTTTCTTTAAGCGTTCCTGATAACAGATATTTTCAATACAAGGCAACAATGACAACGCAAAATACAAGTTATTCGCCTAAACTAAGAGAAGTAATTATTGAATATGAATAATTATCTACTAACAAATAAGAATAATTTTTATATTTGTTTGACTTAACTTTAATTATTCAGATTCGAACTGACAGTGCCTAGAGGGATGCTTTAGTAAAGTGTGTTTTAAATGGGTTGCTTTAAGATTTATATATGGCGCTTTCAATAAAAAAACTTTCGATTTCTATAGGTAAATTAGACTTATTGCATGATGAGAGTGTTGGAATTTCTGACGGGTCTAAAGTAGGGTTGATTGGTAGAAATGGGGTTGGAAAAACAACCTTGCTTAAAGCAATTCTTGGAAAAATTGATTATTCGGGTAAAATTCAATTTAATGGAAAAGTCGCGTATTTTTCTCAAAATGTTGATTTGGATTTAGAAAAAACCGTAAGAGAAACAATCGAAGAAAGTGCTACAATTCATCGTCAAGAAAATTTTAAGGATGAATTAAAAGAAATTGAAAAAAAACTTTCTGATTCTGCGACTTATTCTTCTGATTCTGCGAAGTTAACTAAACTTACTCAGCGTTACTCTGAATTGCTTACAAAAAAAGCAGAACATGAACAACCTAAGTCAACAAATAACTTAAAACCTATTTTACAAAAACTTGGGGTTCAAGAATCTTGGCTTGATCAAACAGTTAAATCGCTTTCTACTGGACAGCGTACTATAATTGCACTTGCTCAAATTTTGTCTTCTGATGCAGATTTTCTTTTATTGGATGAACCCACGAATCACTTGGATTTTAAACGATTGGATATTTTAGAAAATTATTTGAAGAAATTTAAAGGAACTGTATTCATGGTTACACACGATAGGTATTTTCTTGATAAGGTGTGTGATACAATTTTAAAAATAGAAAATGGAAAACTCAAAAAATATAATGGTAATTATTCAGCACACTTAAAAGCACGTGAAGCAACTTTTGAAGCTCAAAAAACAGCTTATACTCTTGAAAATAAATATATTGCAAATGAAAAAGATAAAATTGCGCGTATAGGAAAGAGTCCATTAAAAGTTAGTCAAGGAAAATACAGGGAAAGACAATTAGAAAAAAGAAAAATATTAGAACGACCTGATTTGGATAAATCAAAATTTGAAACTCATTTTGAAGCAACTCCAATTAATTCAAATACTGTTTTAGAAATTGTGGATTTAACTATTGGGTATTCTAAACCGTTGGTTAAAGACATCACTCTTAATATTGGCCCTGGTGACCACTTTGTTCTTATTGGGGAAAATGGAATTGGTAAAAGTACTTTTTTTAAAACAATTGAAGGTAGAGTGCCTAAGCTTTATGGGGAAATAATTTTTGATTCGCATGCAAAATTAGGTTATGCTGATCAAGAATTAAAAGATCTTACAAGTGATTCTACGCTTTATGATGAAATTTATAGTTTGTTAAAAGACCATGGAAAAACTCGACAAAATCTTTCAATGGTGGGTTTTGTTGCTGATAGGGAAGTTTTTAAAAAAATTTCACAATTATCCATGGGTGAAAAATCAAGACTTAATCTTCTTAAAATTTTAATTAAAAAACCAAATTTGCTTCTTTTAGATGAACCAACAAATCATCTTGATATTGATGCGCGTGAAATTATTGAAACTGCATTTCTAAATTATGATGGTGCGATTCTTGCAATTTCTCACGATCGTTATTTTATAAAAAAAATTGCGCAAAGATTATTAAAAACAGAAAATCAATCAATTAAAGAAATTCCTGTAAACATAATGGATTAATTTTTTTAAAATTAGTAATTTGATAACTTTTAATTTTTTGAAGTTATTGTAGTTCTCGCCTTAGAATTTTGTGTGCGTGGTTTAGTTTTTTGAATTTGTCAGTGCTTCCAGCGGGAGTATCTGGATGAAATTCTTTAGCTAGTTCTTTGTATTTTTTGTCTATTATTTCAAGATCCTGAGTATCATGTTCAACCCCTAGAAATTCTCTTGCTTCTTTTCTTTCATCTTCAACCTTAAGGTCTTCCTGAAATTCATGGCTAAATTCGAGAATAGTTTTTTTTCCAGAAAGAACCAAATCAATTTCTATTTCAAGTAATTTCATGCAAAGATATAGGTTTTCAATAAATGTTTTTTGTGAATTGTTACTGTAATACATTCTATGTTCTTTTGAATACCAAGTTACTGATGCTTTGGCTTTTTTTCTAGCAACTGATTCAAGTGGAATTTCAACGTCGTCTTTGTTGATTCCGATGAGTTTTAAGTTTTCAATGATTTTGTTTTTGAATTGTAATGCTCGTCTATTAGAAGATGTTTTCATTGCCAATGCTTCAACTTCGTGTCCTTTTATTTTTACTTTAGTCATTAAACTCACCAAAAATAAAGCGTTAATTCACTTATATAAGAAAATTCCCCTAAGAAGGTTTATATTCCTTCCCAGAACCCCCTAGAGAGCATAATTAGAGCTTTTGCGCTTAGTATTTTTTTAAAATTGTTTTAAAATAGTTTATCTTCTTGTTTTTATTGATTGGTTATGGAAAAAGACATTAAAAAAATTGTTAAGGTGAGTTACAGTAAAATTGCAAAAGAAGGTTGCGGATGTTCTTGTTCTAATACAAAAATATCAAAAGAAATTGGTTATAGTGCTGAAGAATTAGCAAATGTTCCTGATGCAAATATGGGACTTGGTTGCGGTAATCCAACTGCGCTTGGAGAAATTCGTAAAGGAGATACTGTTCTTGATTTGGGTAGTGGTGCTGGTATTGATTGTTTTTTGGCTGCAAAAAAAGTTGGAGAAATCGGTAAAGTTATTGGAGTGGATATGACTGAGTCAATGGTTGCTCGTGCAAAAGAAAATTCTAAAAAGCAAGGTTACAAAAATATTGAATTTCGATTAGGCGAAATAGAAAATCTTCCTGTAGAAGACAATTCTATTGATGTGATAATAAGTAATTGTGTAATAAATCTTTCACCCGATAAGGAAAAAGTTTTTCGAGAAGCAAGTAGGGTATTGAAAAAAAATGGAAGAATGTATGTTTCAGATATTGTACTTTTAGAAGAACTTACTAATGCGCAAAGAGAAAATGAAGAACTTATATCTTGTTGTGTTGGTGGAGCGCTTTTGAAAGAAGATTATTTGAAAAAAATAAAAAATGCTGGATTAAAGGCAAAAATACTTAGCGAAGATAAAGAAATAAGCAAAAAACAATATAATGGAATTGCTTTAGAAAGTTTGAAATTAGAAATTACAAAATAGGTTGAAAGCAGTAGTTTATTTTAGAAAATAAATAGGTAATTTTAGTTCTATTTAATTATAAAAAAGTACTTAAAAAAAATTAAGTAAACAAAAATATAATTTTATTTTTTAATTTTATAATAAATAAGTATTATTCCTATTACCAAAAGAACGAAAATTAATCCAAGAGGGAATGGTTGTTTTATTGAATAATCTATTGGGGCATTAACATTTAGATCAGTTTGTTCAGGTATGGAAGTGCATTCAATAAATTCTTTTTCCCAGGCATATTCAAATGAAGGGCATATAATTTCTTCTTTGTTTGTTGCAAGGGGTTTTGTCCAATTTATGGGTAATGATTCGCAGTTTTCAATATCTTCAACAAAAGCACATTTTAGTTCTGAAGTATTAACTATAACATCGTCACAATCTCCATTTGCCCCTGAATGTGATGCGGTACAACAAAACTCTTTTTTGAAACCAGCACAAGTCACATCTACTTCAACTTGTTCGTAATCTTCTGGGCAAGAATTAGAAAACGAATCTCCAAGAATTTCCCATCCTTCAGGAGGTTCACAGGACATACATTCATCGCCAGTAAAAATTTCGGCACATTGAGTTAATGAATGATTAACTGCAATAGCTGGAGGCATAGGCGCGGAAAAAGCTAATGTTGAACTAAAGATTAAGAATAAAATTAAGGCTATTTTCATACTAATTAGAGTGGTTTTTGAGTTATTTAATACTTTTGAAGAGAAGATTATTTTACTATTTGGTTATATTTAATTTGAACTTATTTTTGCATTTTTAAAACGTTCTTTAAACAAATGATTGTTTGCAATAATTCCTTCTTGTGTTTTTTTTAATTTAAATTAAACTAAAGTTTAATGAATTTTTCGGAGAATAAGTTATTTGGTGTTAAAATTAAGGCAAATTTAGATTGTATTCCTTGTTTTCAAAAACAAATATTAAAAGCAGTAAGGATGAATGTTTCGGATAAAAAAATTCAGGAAAAAATTTTAAGAAAAACCATACAAACATTACTTGATTTGGATTGGGCTTTAACTCCGCCTGAATTAGCAAATATTGTTCATGGGTTGGCTAAGAAAGAGATGGGGATTGAAGACCCGTATAAAAAAGTTAAAAAAGAATGTAATGATATTGCGATTAAAAGTATTCCTTTATTGAATAAAGAATTAGATAATTCAGACGATGTTTTGCTTACTGCTTTAAGAATTTCTATTGCTGGAAACATAATGGATTTTGCTTTAAATGAAGGGCAATTTGATATTAAAAAAACAATTGAAGATGTTTTGAAAAAAAAGTTTGCAATAGACAATTATTTAATTTTTAAAGAAAAAATCTATTCTGCTAACTCTCTTTTATTGTTTACTGATAATTCTGGGGAAATCGTATTTGATAAGTTATTATTAGAAACAATTTTGAAAGTCCGAAAAGAAAAAAATCTTGGCGAATTAAAAATCACGGTTGCAGTAAAAGGCGGGCCAATAATAAATGACGCTACTTTAGAAGATGTTAAATATATTAAGCTGGATAAAATTTCAAAAATTAATTTTAAAACAATAAGTAATGGGTTAGAGGGAACTGGCCCAGTTAGAAATTCGCCAATGGTTGAAGAATGGATAAATGAACATGATGTGGTCATTTCAAAGGGTCAGGGGAACTATGAGGGTTTAAGTAAATTTAAAAACGTATTTTTTATGTTAATTGCTAAGTGTAAAATAATTGCTAATGATTTAAATGTAAATCAGGGCGATATTATTCTAAAATATTCTAATTAATTGTTTTTTGAAAACATTTAAATATTGTTTTGTGCATATGTTCATTATGGTTCGTCCTATAAAACATAGGTTTGTTGAATCAAAACCTTGTGTAATTCATTTTAAACCAATTGCAGTTCCCTTAAGTGAACTTGAAGAAAATAATCTTACTTTTGATGAGCTTGAAGCATTTAAACTTAAATTTTTTGATAAATTGGAACAAGAATCTGCTGCAAAAAAAATG